>Ga0208660_1000014_pt1 | contig 61867 bp, 71 predicted proteins | sample DEB08_DNA_13_FD_184527 | JGI IMG/M metagenome (GOLD analysis project Ga0208660, IMG submission 184527) | Aqueous microbial communities from the Delaware River and Bay under freshwater to marine salinity gradient to study organic matter... | ecosystem: Environmental > Aquatic > Marine > Coastal ... | reverse complement strand
TTAGGCTCTGCATTCCATGCTATGGTGTTAGAGCCAGAGAAAAATTTAGTACATGACTCTGGTTTATCACGTCGTGGCAGCAAGGCTTGGAAGGATCAGGAAGAGTTCTTAACTCAAGATGAAATACTGTTGCCAAGTGGTGAATATGAACAGTGTCAGAAAATGGTAGATGGTTGCCTGCAAAATAAAATGGCGCGTAACTTACTGACTAATAAGGACATGCTTGCTGAATACAGCTTTATAGCTGAATGCCCAAAAACAGGGCTTGAGCTTAAATGCCGCCCGGATGGATTGTTAAAAGAGGCAGGCATAGTGATAGACTTAAAGTCTTGCTTGGATGCATCACAGCGCGGCTTTGATAAGTCAGTAAGAAACTTCCGATATGATTTGCAGGCATGTTTCTATCGTTATGTATTAAAGCTATGCGGAATTGAAACTACAAACTTTATATTTGTTGCAACTGAGAAGAACAGCTATGCCACGGCCTGCTATGAATTATCAGATAAATACAATAAGTATGCTGAAGATGAAATGTTTAAAACATTGCGCAAAATTAAAGTGGCTCAAGAGACAAATGTTTACGACACTGGATGGCCTGAACTTGAGACATTACATTTGCCAGCATGGTTAGACGAAAACCACGGCTTATAAACTAATCCCAGTGCAGGGGTGCTGCACACATTTAAAGGAGTTGTAAAATGCAACACATAATAAGCGGCGTGAAAGCGCTATACCCAAGATTAAATGCTACATATAGATTTGATCAAGATGAGTACAAATCACAAAAGTGCGATCCTACAGCAGAGGGCGCGGCATACGAAATGTCGTTCAATCTGACAGGTGAGCAGTGCAAAGAGCTGAACACTATTTGTATGCAGTCATACAAAAATGCGGCGGCGTTGGAGACTAGCAAACGCAAGTGGCCTGAACAGCCATTAAGTTTGCCGTATAAAATCGATGACAACAAGCAGGGTCACTGGATCGGTAAAGCTAAACTAAAAGGCGCATATTCTGGCGAAGCTACAAACCCACCACGCCAAGTAGATGCATCACGCAAGAAATTGCCTGATGGATTTGAGCTGACATCAGGGTCAACTGTAAATATCGCAGTGACAGTCGTGCCATACAACACTGGCACAATTAATGGCGTGTCGTTAAGATTACGTGCAGTGCAGGTGTTGGAGTTGGCTGAAAAGCAGGAAGCAGATGATCCATTTACTGAAGTTGCAGGCGGATTTTCTGGTGGAGCAACACCAATAAATGGTGTGGAGCAAGACCCATTTGGATTGCCACCAGCTACGCCTACACCATCAAATGATTTGGAAGATGACATTCCATTTTAAATTAATCACAGCGTTAGACAGAACTGATCGAGGTTTTGTCTAACGGACACGACAGGACATTTGCGAGACATGTCCACTATGTCCGAGACAGGACAAGACAAAAGCGGGACATGTCCAACGTGTCCGATAAATTGAGGAAGGGATAAAATGCAAAACACGAAATTTCCAAATGCAAGCTGGGATAGATATTCAGATAAAATTATTAGTGCATTATCATTGAAAAAGACTGCCATAGGCGAATATCATGGTGCTTGCCCGGTATGTCAGGGTGAAGATCGGTTCTGGATTAAGGAAACGTCTGATAATGAAGTGATGGTTACGTGCCGTAAATGCTCAGATTATGCAGGCATAAAGGATGCGCTGCGAAGGCAGAGTTTATGGCCTGATGAGAATGAGAAGCCAATGACGAGAGAATATACAATAAGTTGGCCTGAAGCAGAGCTAGAAGCAACGCATCCATACCTGATTAAGAAAAAGATTGGATTAGGCAATGCGTCTATAAAGGGTGACATATTAGATATACCTGTAATAAATGCCAAAGGTAAGCGTGTAGGCACGCAGAGCATTAATCCGACAGGCGCAAAGAAATTTTCGTCAGGTATGCCAGTTGTTGGTAATTTTAGTGTAATTGGTGGTAAATTAAACGATTTGATTTACGTTTGCGAAGGTTGGGCAACTGCAATGTCAGTGCATATGGCGACAGATAGGCCAACAGTATTCGCATTATCTGCGGGCAATATGACTGCCGTGATAGGTGAGCTGCTTGAAGCTAGACCTAATTTACGCATAGTGGTGGCTGGTGATAACGACGAGGCAGGCATTAAAGCCATTGAAAAATGCGTGGCAGATCATGGTGTGAAGTCTATTGTGCCTGATGTTGGCGGATGGGACTTCAATGATATGTGGGTTAATCGAGGTAAAGAAGCGACTGCTAAGGCATTGGAAGTGAAGAGCTTACTTGATCAGGTGTTCTTTCCGGGCGATGCAATGCCACAGCTAGACAGGAGTTATCTTGTCAAAGGATGGTTTGGCGCTGGGCAGCTCTCGATGGTGTATGGGCCAAGCAATGTTGGTAAGTCATTCTTTGTGCAAGATGTGGCGTGGCATGTATCTGCGGGGCAAGATTGGCATGGCAATAAGGTTAAGGGAGGCGTCGTGCTGTTTTTAGCTCTTGAGGGCGGTATGACGACGCATAATAGGATCGTAGCCTTACGCCAGCAATATCCAGAGCATGAGGCTAAATTAGCTATGCGTGCATTGCCAGTGAATTTGCTTGAGGAAAACGCTGACGTGCAGCTGATCATTGATTTGTGTGACGAGGTTAAACAAGCGCATGGCGATATTGCTATGATTATCGTGGATACGCTATCGAGATCAATGCCCGGCGGCGATGAGAACTCGCCTGCATCATCAACGGCTGTGATAGCTGCGTGTGATAAGATACGCGGTGAGACTGATGCCCACCTATTGCTTGTGCATCACTCTGGCAAGAACTTAGACGCAAAGGCGCGTGGGCATAGCTCACTGAGAGCTGCTGTGGAAACTGAGATAGAGCTATCATACGACGAGGCGACGGGCTTGCGTACTGCATTAGCCACCAAGCAGAGAGACTTGGAGGGTGGGCGTAAGTTTCACTTTAAGTTGAATGTAATTGAGCTAGGGCATGATATGGACGGCGATGCTGTGACGACATGTGTGATCGTGCCGGCAAGCAGTGATGACGTTGAAGCTGCCAATAAGAAAGCCATAAAGGGCAAGAATCAGATATTATTTAAGACGTGCTTCCAACAGCTGCGAGGCGAGGGCATTGGCATGTCCAATCCTGCCGGCGTTGGTTGGCCTGAACCTAGCACGTTCTGGGTTATTAAAGAGGAGGATATTAAGAAGCATTTCATGGGTAAAGTATCTGGCGTAGCGAACCCATCACAAACCTACAAGCAGTCAATTGCAGGCCTCACAAGTGCTGGTCATATTGTGCAAAATGAAGGCTATATATGGTTTTGCGATGATTTCGGGAAAATGAGCTAAAATGCAACCTACTAATTACCTACTAATTAGCATTAGTAGCAACAATATCAATGACTTACACGACAAACTACTAATTGCAATTAGTATATCGTAACCAATCTACTACTAATACTATATACCTTAAGGTATAGTATATTAGTATGTAGTTAAGCGAATAGTATGAGATAAGGAAAATCGGGGTTAAATAATATGGAACAAGAGATGAAGAAAAAGATAAACATTAGAACGGCTGGCGGCAAGACCGAGGCAAGCGAGGGCGAAGTAGATCAAGCGAAGGTTGGCCGGGGTAAGTCGAGGTCTGAGGTATTGGACACGGCTGATCTTTTGATTAACGGGGATAGGGCGAGGCAGTATGGAAGTGCTGCGGAAAACTTCACGACAATTGCTCGCATGTGGAGCGCGTATCTTGGCAGGGATGTAGCTGCATCTGACGTGGCGAACATGATGGCCTTGCTGAAGATTGCGAGGCTACGCGGTGGCGTGCATGAGGATAGCAGCATTGATGGCTGCGGTTATTTAGCATTGGCACATGAGCTGGCAAATGAGGTCGGATAGGCTTGATCAACAGCCTTTCATAAGGCATAGTATAGTTAGCGGGTTCTCCTCCTCCCGACGCATTGTTTTGCATTTCAATGCGACGCCCGCTTAACTGGGGCGTGCGGTTGTCTTTCCTCACTGCACGCCCACATAACACGGAGCAAAGCATTGTCTGAGTTTGTCATAAACTTAACCTTAGATTTACATTGTGCTGACAGTGACGATGCTGACCATGAGCTAAACGAGCTATGCGATTATATAACTGATAGGCTTACTATTGTGCCGGCTCAGACTGTACTGCAATCATTGGCAGAGGCGCTCATAGAGCTGCATGAGCAAGTGCTTGAGGAAGCAGAGAAGACAGTGCATTGACTTACTGGCGGCATAACATGCTCTGCATTACATGTAGATTACGTGCGATACAACACATTGGCACGCCGTTGCACGGGCGCATCCGCGTAATAGAAAGCAAAACTATAGTCAACAGTTTCGGATAAACTGAAAGTTAACATAATATACATTATCGGACATATACAGGTAAATCTACAGTATATCTAATGATATCAATAGGTTAGCCAAATATAGGCCAATATACAGCCAATATGAGCTATGCGTTGTTCCATTTAGGCGAAACTAGTACATCTGGCGCAGCGAGGAAGCCCCCCCGTCAACGGATTCTACGGGGGTAGTGTGTGTGTATAATCTCACGCACACAATTGCCTATGTTGCTTCTCGAAAAAAAATAATTTAAAGTATAATGGTGCATTACTTAAACTGCAAAAAGTAATGCACCTACACGGCAATAGCTATGAAAGGATAGCCGCGATGAAAAAAGAATTACCAACTGTAGAGTATTTACGCAAGACAATACGTTATAACCCAAAGACGGGCAGAATGTATTGGCTCAAGAGAACCAAAGAGCATTACCCGCCTAAAACAGCAAACATCGAAAGATCAGTTAAATATTGGAATAGTAACTATGCCGGCAAAGAAACTGCAACCTACAAGGATGGCAGAGGATATCTTAAATGCAAGGTTAACAAGATAGCTTACGGCGCTCACAGAGTTGCTTGGGCATTATATCACGGCAAATGGCCTAATAAACAAATCGATCATATCAATGGAAACCCATTAGACAACCGCATAAAAAATATGAGAGTTGTTAGTGTTCGTGAAAATGGTAAAAATAAAAAACGCCCTAGCACTAATACTAGCGGGATTATTGGTGTATCTTGGAATAAAAAATTATCAAAGTGGTCAGCACAAATAGGCGTTAATCGAAAAACAATTAACCTTGGATATTATGATAATATTACAGAAGCAGCATCCGCTAGAAGTGCCGCCGAAAAAAAATATAATTTTCACCCTAACCACGGTAGATAGGAGAACAACAATGGCTGGCAAAGCATTACGCAGAAGAATACTTGCCGATGTACTAAGCAAAGGCGGTGCTGAATACTTGTTTGAGCAGATAGCTTCAGGCACGACACTCACAGCCCTTGCAAAAGAATATGATTGCTCCCGGCAGTATCTCAGCACATCTCTCAAGACCATACCTGAGTACGAGCAAGCCCTACGCAAAGCTAGGCAAGAGGCAGCTGATGCACTCGTAGAGCAAGGCTTAACAATGGTAGATGATCTGGATGGCGGCAGCACATCAAGCGAAATAGCCGCCACCCGAGAAAAGGTGCAGTGGCGCAAATTTATGGCAGGCTCGTATAATCAGGAGCGATACGGCAATAGACCCCAGACAAACGTGACTATATCTGTGGGTGACATGCATTTAGACGCATTACGCAAAGTCAATTCCGATCTGGCAGCTATCCATAAAGAAGACCAAGAGCGTGAAGCCAAGACGATTGACGCAGATTATGAGGATGTATCAGATGAGTGACAATCCGTTACAAGAGTTTGTCCTACGTTACCGGGATGACCCAGTGCTGTTCGTCAAAGAGGTGCTAGGCGCAGAGCCATACGATTACCAAGCAGAGTTTCTGGAGGCCATAGCGAATGGCGAGCGTAAAATGTCCGTAAGGTCAGGCCACGGTACAGGCAAGTCCACGTCAGCCTCTTGGGCTATGCTCTGGTTTCTCCTGCTACGCTTTCCCAATAAAGTCGTCGTCACAGCGCCCACGTCTAGCCAATTGTTTGACGCATTGTTTGCCGAGCTAAAACGATGGATTAACGAGTTGCCACCCCATCTACAGCAATTGCTAACCACCAAATCAGACCGCGTCGAGCTAACGTCGGCAGCGTCAGAGGCTTTCATATCCGCTAGAACGTCACGCGCAGAAACGCCAGAAGCGTTAGCAGGCGTTCACTCTGAGAATGTTTTATTGGTGGTAGATGAGGCATCAGGTGTACCTGAGAAAGTCTTTGAGGCAGCCGCTGGGTCAATGTCAGGGCATAATGCTACCACGTTACTCTTGTCTAACCCCACACGTTCGTCAGGCACATTTTTTGAGAGCCAAACTAGATTAGCTAAGAGCTGGTGGACGCGCAGATGGTCGTGCGTCGATAGCCCGCTTGTATCAACAGAGTTTGTCGATGAAATGCGTGAGCGTTACGGCGAGGATTCAAATGCATTCCGCATACGTGTGCTAGGTGAGTTCCCTATGGCTGATGATGATACGATTATACCGTTTCATCTCGCAGAGAGCGCAATACACCGTGATATTGAGATTACGCCTGACATTAGACCTATATGGGGCTTGGATGTTGCTAGGTTTGGCACAGATAAGACTGCATTGTGCAAAAGGTATGGCAATGTTGTAACTGATATTGAAGCGTGGCAAGGCTTAGACTTAATGCAGACTGTGGGCAGAGTAATGGCTGAATATGATAATTTATCGCCAAGCCTACGCCCAAACGAAATACTTGTGGACAGTATCGGCGTTGGCGGCGGAGTAGTTGATAGATTACGTGAGTTAGGCGCTCCAGTGCGTGGAATTAATGTTGGCGAAGCGCCTGCTATGGGCAAGACTTACATGAATCTGCGCAGCGAGTTATGGTTTAAGACTAAAGCGTGGCTGGAAGACAGGTCATGCAAGCTGCCAAAAAATGATCAGCTCCTAGCCGAGCTAACTGGCATAAGGTACGCATTTACCAGCGCAGGCAAGATGAAGGCTGAGAGTAAGGACGCGATGCGCAAGCGTGGGCTAAAATCGCCTGACTTGGCGGATGCATTATGTTTAACTATGGCATCAGACGCAGCCACAGCCCTGTCTGGCGCAAGTGTGAGCTGGAATAGGTCTATCAAGCGAAACCTTAAAGGCATTGCATGAATAAAAAAAAATTCGACAATTTGTCACCTAAGATGAAAAATTTAATGATGAATAAGTGGATTAGAAATTATATGAGCCGAGGCCTATCTTTGGAAGATGCACAACACGCCGCCCGCTGGAGAGCTGGAACGTGGAAGCTATCAGATAGAATGCGTGTGGTACTAGCTAATATGGAAAAATTGTGATAAGTTCAGTTAATATATTAAATAGGCTAGGATTATGGCACAAAATAAATTTTTAAGTTTTCTTAACTCGCTAGATAAAGGTGCAAGCGATAGAAACAGCATTACTGAGTTTTTGGCTAATGTCTTAACACCCGGCGACGAGATGGAATATGTTAATGGATCGCTTATGACTACTGGCGGCAAACCTGTAGAAAATATTGGTGAAAAAACATATTACGGCACGCTAGGCCAAGCTAACTTTGCTGGCAATGATCCTGTCAAAGAAGGTTTGCTGTCAAAGATGACTGAAGCGCCTGCAAATACTAAAAGAAAACTTGGTTTACTTGAGACTAGCCCGCCGCCACTAAGGTCAAGCCAAGCGCCTAGCTCAGATATTTCTCCTTTTACCAGTCTGCTTCCATATGAAGACATGCTTCAATTGCAAGATATGGCGATACCAAACAAGCAAGGTTTTGTTAAATACCTGACAGATATGTATAATAGAGACCCACAAAATTATTCTTATAGCATGTCACAGCCTGACGGATTAGCTGCATTGGCTAGAGCTTTTAATACAATAAGTATGGCAGAAAGTTTTCTTGACTAATGGGCTTACTAGATCAACAAAGGCCAATGAGTTTCTCTGGAAAGAGAACGGCGACGCCATACCAAGGTATTACAGCAATGGACGCCGCAAGATTTGTAGCTGAAGCCACGCCTATCATTGGCGACGCTATGGCAGCCAAAGAAGTTTACGACGAATTACAAAAGCCAGACCCTAATTATGCAATGGTGGCAGCTCTAGGCGGCGCAGCTCTCGTTGGATTAGTCCCCGGCCTTGGCGACGCTATGGCTGCCGGCATTAAGAAGGGCGCAAGGGGATTACTTGATAAAGCTAAACGGATTGAAGTTGATCCAAACGCGCTGGGCATGTCTTTTGGTAATATAAAGTTAAATCCTAAAGCTGACCCAACACAAACAGGCTGGACGTTTAGAGATGTAGAAAAACCCACATTAAATAAAGAAGAAAATCGACGTGTATCAGCACTTACTTCTCGTGTTGAGGAAGTGCCGATTAATCAGATTTATGCTACGCAACCTACAGTAAACCCAGATTTCTCTACTACATCTTCTAGCGCTGGTGAGTTGCCCTTTGTCGTTAGAAAAAACGGAAAAATGTTTGTTCAAGATGGACATCATAGGTTGACTAAAGTGGCGGAAGAGGGCGTGCAAAATGCAAAAGTGCGTTTTATTGATTTAGATGGCGCTGACACATCGACGCCACTGCTTGATTACGATCCAAATTTTAATTCAGAGGTTAAAGGTATACTTGATGCTCTTTCTAGCCCATCACTACCCAAGCCTAAAAATAAAGCAGAAAAAACTGCAAAAGAAATTCTAGAGCTACGCGCAAAGGGTGAGGCAAAGTATGTTACTGACGAAATGATGTCTATGGCAGACCCACAATATATGTTTAATAACACGCCGTTAAATATGAGTGAGGGCGCTAGAAAGTTACGAGCTGACCAGCTTGGCTATAACAAAGAATTATTTCATGGCGGACAAGGTGGAATAAAAGCTATGGATGCTGACATAGCTGGCGGTCAAGATTACGACACTGGCATTTGGAGTACAACAGATAGGTATAATGCGAATAGGTATGCTGGAAGCCCAACTGAAAATCCTACTGCTGGTCGAGATTTTTCAACAGATGCTTTCAATCTATACGATGATAGAGGTGCAGTTTACCCATTGTTAGGTAAAACAGATAATTACGCAAAAACAAATTTTGAAGGTGCAAATTGGGGTGACGCCCCAAAGTACGCTAGAATGAATTTCAAACAAGATGGAATACCTACTCGTAAAAAAATATCAGATATGACACAAGATTGGGCATCTTGGGCATCATCTCCAGAGGCGGCTAGGGCGGCAAGAACTACAGATAGTAGCGGATTACTTATTAAAGATGTCGTTGATATTGGAAGTCAGTTTCCTCACCCAGATCATATTGGACTAAGCCCAGAGATGGCGACAACAGCAGTTACATTTGACCCAACAACATTAAGGTCAAAATTTGCAAGATTTGATCCAGAATTTAAACATTTAAAAAATTTAACTGCTGCTGGATTATTAGCACCGGGTGTATTGACCGCTATGCAAGAATATAAAAAACAACAAGAGTTAGAACGTGGGCTACTATCTTATTAATAAATATGTTATACAGAAATAAACTGAGAGTTGAATAATGCCAATTACAACATATGCAGAATTAAAGACAAATATTGCAGATTTTCTGAATAGAGATGACTTAACATCTGTGTCATCTACGTTTGTCTCACTCGCAGAAGCAGATTTAAACAGGCAAATCCGTCATTGGCGGCAAGAAAAGCGCAGCACAGCCGAGATTGACACGCAATATAGTGCAATACCCGCAGATATGCTCGAAGTTATACGGTTTTATATTACAAGCGGAGATACACGCCCACTTGAGCTAATATCACAAGCAGAAATGCTTGATCGTAAGTTTAGAAACCTAAACACGAGCGGGCAACCAGCATATTATGCAGTTACAGCAGGTGAATTAGAGGTTTATCCAGTTCCAGATGGCACATACACGTCAGAATTGTATTATTTTGGTAAAACAGACGCATTATCTGATAGTAATACGTCAAATTGGATATTGGAGCATTACCCTGACGCATATTTGTATGGTTCACTAATACATTCTGCGCCATATCTAAAAGATGACGCTAGAATACAAGTATGGGCGGCATTATACCAAAGCGCAATTGATTCAATAAACCAAGCAAGTGAAAAAGCTAAATTTGGCGGCTCTGGTCGTCGTATGAAAATAAGGGCATATTAAAATGAGTTTTTCTAATACATTCGAGACAACAGTTCTAACGTGGGTGTTTACAACAGGTAGCGCAACACGCCCCACAGCGTGGCACATAGCATTATACACTGGCGCACCAGATGATACAGGCGGTGGCACAGAAGTGTCTGGCGGTGGATATGGTCGTCAAGCTGTAACATTCACAATATCAGGAAATACAGCGTCAAATAACGCAGCTATTGAGTGGGATACAGCTACATCAGGATATGGCACAGTAACACACGTAGGCGTGTTTGATGCTGCATCTGGCGGCAATTTAATTGCGTATGCTGCATTAACCACAAGCAAAACAATTGATACAGGTGATGTTTTCCGCTTACCATCAGGCGATCTTGATATTACCCTAGACTAATGGCTGAATACCGCAGTGGATATGGACGCAGTACATATGGCTCATATAATTTTGGGCTAGATGGCTTTGTCACGGATGGCGCTGGCACAATTATCACAGTTGCGTCTACAGCGTCAGCTTCAGTGCGTGTTAGGTTAAGTGCATCTGACATAATCACAGTATCCACTACTGCAACGCAAGCGCAAAGAGTGCGTGAAGCATCCGCAAGTAGCACAACATCATCAACAACGTCTGGTTCTGCCCAGCGTGTGCGTGAAGTTGCATCAGCAATACCTGCTAGCTCATCTACATCTGCTGTAGGCGCAAGAACACGTAACTCAAGCAGCGCAATAGCAACAACATCTACAACCAGCTCAGATATGGTGCGTGTGAGACATGCAATATCAAATATAACACCATCATCTAGCACATCATCAAACGCAGTTGTTGTATTTAGCGGTGCATCGCAAATCAATACAGCACTAAGCACAACTGCTACAGTTAACCGGGTGCAGTTCTCCGCGTCAGCAATTGCAACAGCATTGTCTACGACATGCCGAGCAATTGAGAAGTGGGAAGTTGAACAAAATACGCCTGAAATATGGACACCCCTTGAAAAGACACCCGAAACGTGGCAATATGTGCCTAACGCAGTCAATGATTGGTCTGCCACTTCCCCTACATAGATGGAATGGACAGCTTCATAGGCAAGAAGTATAACTTTGGCTAACGCCGCATAGGAGATTAACATGGCTGATACTACAACAACGACATATAGCTTAGTGAAGCCAGAAGTTGGCGCGTCTGAAGATACTTGGGGTACAAAGATAAACACCAATTTAGATAGCGTTGATAATCTGCTAGACGGGACAACACCTGTCACGGGTATTGATATTAACTCTGGTACGATTGATGGCACAGTCATTGGCGGAGCATCAGCTGCGGCTGGTACATTTACAAATATTGCGGGTACGCTAACAACTGCTGCACAAACTAACATTACGTCACTTGGAAGCCTTACATCCCTTACAGTTGCAGGTAATGTTTCAGTAGACGGCGGCACAATCAAGCTGGACGGGAACTATCCTACGGGTACAGGCAATGTGGCGTTAGGTGATACTGCGTTGGATAGCTTAACTTCTGGTGGAAACAACACTGCGGTAGGAACAGAGGCATTAACTTCTAACGCTAGTGGTAACGCAAACACCGCAATGGGTCGTGCGGTTTTAAACTCAACCACAGGTTCTCAAAACAGCGGCTTTGGTTCTCTCGCTTTATATGACAATACTTCTGGTCAATATAACACAGCTTTGGGCGCAGAAGCACTAACCAACAACACCACCGCAAGCTACAACACGGCAGTAGGTTATCAAGCTGGGTTTAGTAATACTACGGGTGAAGTTGTTTTTATAGGTAAAGGTGCAGGGTACAGTAATACTACAGGTTCAAACAACACTGTGGTTGGTATGAATGCTTTATATAATACTACTACTGGCAATCTTAACTCAGTATTAGGGCGTAATGCTTTTTATACTAATACTACAGGAAGTAATAATGTAGCTTTAGGGCATAGCTCTTTATACTCAAACACCACCGCAAATAACAACACTGCTGTTGGTTATCAGGCTGGGCTTAGTAATACTACGGGTACAGAAAACACTTTCATTGGTAGTCTTGCAGGTGATGCTATCACAACATCTAATTACAATACAGCATTAGGTAGCGGTTCTTTAGGTGCAGATGATTTAGGCAGTTTTAGTACAGCAATAGGAAGAGGTACATTAGCAAATCAAAACTATGCTTCAGCTACAAATAGTTTTAATACGGCTGTAGGAGCTAATGCTGGTGAGCAAATCACAACAGGTGTACAGAACACCCTCATCGGTGCATTAGCTGGTGATGCGATCACCACCGCATCCAACAACACCGCAGTTGGGTATCAATCTCTTTCTGCGAATACTACTGGTACAGCTAACACTGCTATTGGTAGAAACTCTTTACAAGCCAACACTACCGCAGATGACAACACTGCTAGTGGTATGTATTCTTTATACACTAACACGACAGGCGCTAGTAACACGGCTCATGGTAGAAGTGCTTTATTTAGTAACACTACAGGCTCAAGCAACGTATCTGTTGGTGCACAGGCTCTAGAAAACAACACCACCGCATCAGGCAACGTAGCTATTGGAGATAATGCCCTAAGAGCATACCAAACAGGTGGAGATAACGTAGTTATAGGTAGAAATGCTGGCTACACATTAAATGGTAATGGCAACTGTACCTTTCTTGGGAGAGGCTCTGGATTTGATACTACAGGTGGTAATAACACTTTCGTAGGCTATAGTTCTGGGTCTGGAGTAACTTCTGGAGCTAAGAACACTATTGTTGGCCTATACAACGGCAACCAACACGGCCTAGACATCCGCACCTCAAGCAACAACATCGTGCTGTCTGATGGGGATGGTAATCCTAGGGTTCGTGTTGACAGCAGTGGTCGTGCTATGATCGGGACTACTAGTGTTTTCGTGGGTTCAGGCATAAACCCTAATTTAACTGTAGAAAAATCAGGCGGTTCTGCTATTGGCGCTAGTGGCATTGGCGCAGCTGAGGTTGGACTTGGAACCAGACCTTCAGCAAATCATAATTATTATGCAGGGTTTTTCTTAAATAGTTCGGGAATTGGAGTGGGGAACATCAATGTTGGCACATCAAGTACCGCATACAACACATCGTCCGACTACCGCCTAAAAGAAAACGTAGTTGAACTGACAGGTGCAACAGACCGCCTCAAGCAAATTCCTGTCCATCAGTTTAACTTTATTAGCACGCCAGAAAAGACGGTTGATGGCTTCCTTGCACACGAGGTTCAGGCAGTCGTGCCAGAGGCTATCACAGGCACAAAGGATGCAGTCGATGCAGACGGCAACCCAGAGTACCAAGGTATAGATCAGTCTAAACTTGTACCACTATTAGTAAAAACAATCCAAGAGCTAGAGGCTCGTATTACAGCTTTAGAAGGAGCATAACCCATGGATGACTTAACAGCAGAACAAATCGCACAGAACTACTCAGCAATGGGTGACTCAGTTGCACTTATCAATGATGTTATTGCTGGTAATGTTATGGCAGATGATGATGCAGAAGATCGACAAGACTGTGTGGATCGTAATACTCAGCACCTAGAACTAATGGTTGCTAAAGATTACTGGACATCAGAAGATATGACAGCGGCTAATGCGGCTATCACAGCAGGGAACGGATACACCGCTTCCTAAATTAACCTAACCAAAGGAGACTACAATGAGTAAAAAAGAAAAGAACCTCATTACAGTCAACGACATAGAATATAATGTTGATGACTTCACTGACGAGCAAAAGATAATGCTAAACCACATAAATGATCTGGGCCGTAAATTAGACAATGCTCGATTTAACCTAGACCAGCTAAACATTGGTCGTGAAGCATTTGTGAAGCATTTAGCTGTATCACTAGAAGAACCTGAAGCTGAAGTTGAAGCTGCAGAATAATAAATATACACAACAGGGGCGACATGCATTGCCCCTGTTGTTATTTTACTACAAAATGTGTTATAGTCCCATAAGTTTAACGCCATGAGGTCTATATGCCACTTATTCCACTAGATATTCCTTCTGGAGTTTACCGTAACGGAACTGACCTGCAATCCAATGGTCGCTGGCGTGATGCAAATTTAATTCGATGGATAGATAATACTATGCGCCCAATGGGTGGCTGGCGTACACGTTCGGATAACGCAGCCGCAGCTCCAGTGCGTGGCATGTTATCTTGGATAGATAATAGCAATGCCCGGTGGATAGCTGGCGGATCATATAATAAATTATATATCTGGAATCAAACTGGCTCTAGGTTTGATATAACTCCAACTTCATTTACTGCGGGCAGAGATGACGCAATATCATTTACGGGGTATGGCGGTAGTTTATACGGCAGCTACGCATTTGGTGTAGAACGTCCAGACACAGTAAGAATACAGCCAGCAACATCTTGGGCATTAGACACGTGGGGCGAAAACCTTGTGGGATGTACGGAAGATGATGGTAAAATATACGAGTGGGCATTGGCTACAGGCACACCAGCCGCAGCTATAGCAAACGCTCCAATAAATAATAGATCATTGGTGGTGACAGAAGAGCGTTTCTTATTTGCTCTTGGAGCGGGTGGAAACCCGCGCAAAGTGCAATGGTCTGATCGAGAAGATAATACACTATGGACGCCAGCCGCCACAAATGAAGCTGGTGATTTAGAGTTAAACACAAGCGGTCAAATTATGGCAGGCATTAAAGTGCGAGGCCAAACGCTTATCTTAACCAGCACAGACGCACACGTAGCAAATTATGTAGGCCCACCATATGTTTATGGTATTGAGCGTGTTGGTTCGTCATGTGGATTAGCTGCAAATAAAGCAGTATCAGTAGTTGATAGCGGTGCATTCTGGATGGGCGCACACGCATTTTATGCTTATACAGGCGGTGCGGTTCAAGAGATACAAAGCGAAGTTGCAGATTACGTGTTTAACGACATGAACCGAGGCCAAATAAGTAAAGCGTTCTGCGTAACAAATAGTAACTTTGGTGAGATATTCTGGTTTTACCCATCTGCTTCATCTACCGAAAACAATCGCTACGTTGTATTTAACTATATTGAAAACACATGGTATATTGGTGAATTGGCAAGAACTGCTGGAGTAGACGCAGGCGCATTTAGAAAACCTCTTTGGGTAGACGCAGATAACTACAAAATATATGAGCATGAAATTGGCTTTGATTATGGAACACTTGTGCCATTTGCTGAAACTGGCCCTATTATGCTTGGCTCTGGCGATACAGTGGCATCTGTAACTGAAATGTTGCCCGACGAGAAAACGCAAGGTGATGTGAATGTTACATTTAAGACACGCTTCTATCCAAATGGAACTGAACGTGATTACGGGCCATACACAATGTCCACACCAACCTCACTAAGATTTACAGGGCGTCAAATGAGAATGCGTGTTAGCGCAGTTACACTTGGCGATTGGCGTGTTGGCGTAAATAGAATTGATGTCGTTGCAGGCGGTAGAAGATGACGCAACAGCAAAGGCCACCAGAACCATATGGAGATGATTGGAAAACATGGGGCAGACGCCTCATGCAGTTTATGTCCCAGACAAGATCACCTCTTGTTCAGCAAACTGGTGGGGAAACCGCAGCTGATGATGGTACGCTTATGTGGGATAGATCATATGAATATCCAGTCGTAAGCAAAGGCGGAGAGTGGCGTCAAATCGTAGTAGAGGGCGGACACGCTAACTTTATTAAAACATCAGATGTTACACCAGCCCTAGCAAATACGGCATACAAGCTGACCTATGATGCACCGTCTGGCCATTCAAAGATTACACAAGGTACGCCAACAAGTAGAATTGTATTTGAAGAGGCTGGTGAATATGTATTATCATTTTCAGCACAAATATCATCGACAAGTGCAAGCACAATACACTTTTATTTTTGGCCTAGTATAAATGGTGTTGATACAGCAAATGGCGCTATGACAACTGCATTACATCAGAATAATGCTACACTCGTTACATCCAGAACGCAGATATTTACTGTGGCGGCTAATGATTATCTTGAAATAAATTACATGATGGATAATACATCTGGATTTTTAAATTACACAGCAGCATCATCTCCAGTGCCAGCAATACCGTCCTCAACACTAGCGATTACGAGGACGCACGCATGAATGAAGAATTAGAGCGTTGCAGAACTTGGATTGAAGCCGCTTTGGAGTATTCTGGCGGCACGCATGATTTTATTGATGTGGCCGAGGGAATATATAAAGGGACAATGCAGTTGTGGCCTACGCCAAAGGGGTGCATAGTAACAGAAATTGTGGTATATCCACGTAAACGAATGTTAAACGTGTTCCTTGGCGGTGGTGAATTGGATCAGATTTTGGATATGCATCAAGATGTGATACAGTGGGCTAAAGCGCAAGGATGCACAGCACTAACCATGACGGGGCGTGTAGGCTGGAAAAAACCATTGGCGAAGCATGGCTGGAATCAGCTACACTCGTCGTATATTAAGGAGTTTGATTAATGTCAGGTGGCAAAGGCGGATCAACATCATCAAGTGTTGAAATCCCAGAATACATTGAGAAAGCGGCGCAGCGTAACCTAAACAAAGCTGAACGTATTTCACAGCTTGGTTATGTTCCATACTATGGCCCAGACGTAGCTGCATTCACGCCTATGCAACAAGCCGCGTTTCAAAACACTGCTGACGTTGCTGGCGCATTTGGAATGGGCGCACCGACAAGCCAGCAAGACATAATGGGCGGTATGGGTGATCCTACACAATATGCTGGCGGCGTAAGTGGTTATTCATCAGCTCCAATATATGAGCAATCTTTAAATGCGCTTGCAATGGAAAGGCCAGCGCAGAAAGCATATATGGATAGCTTCTTTATCAATCCATATTCTGGCGGGCAAAACTCATTCGCTCCAATAGATTATAATATGTATCCAACATACGCAGAGACACAGCGCGCAGCACAAGACGCTTTAACAATGGAAGATATGCGCAGAAAATCTCGCAGTGATGAAAATCGTCAAAGGTTAGATGATTTAATGGGTCAGCAAGTTAGTGGCTCTTCTCTTACGCAAAAAGAAATGGCTAGGTATGCAGAAACTATAGCACCCGGAAGCGGCTACGATCCTAAGACACAAGTATTGAACGAAGCCCAGAGAAGATATGTCGAAAGTCCAGAAGGCGCTGCGGCTAGGTTAGCCCAAGAAGATATAGCAATGGGTGCTGTAGGCTCAAACCAAATGGGTTTTTATGATAACTTAAAGATGCTGCAAAACCAAGAACCATCTAAACAAAATCCATCAGGCGGAATGGCATACTATAACACCTTCCCAGACGCAGATGGAAACCCTACTCGAAGAGGCTATGATAGCACTGGCGGATCGTATGGTGGCTCACTTGTCACTGGAGGTCTAAGCGGCAATTTAACAGGCTTACCAGAAGTAGGCTTGGCTGGTTTTGCTGGAGGTGTTGCTGATAATATTTATCCAGCAATTAATTTTGAGGGCGCAGTTGATGCTCAAAGCAAAGACCTTGCGGCAAAAGCTGCGGCTGGTGGGTTTGACCCAAATAATTATGCAATGTTTGATGTAAATACTCCAACGCAATCACAACAGGATGCATACGCTAATAAATCTGCGGCAGAGCAAGCGGCATACAATGCTCAAGTTGTAGCTGAAAGAGAAGCTCAAGAGCTGGCAATAAGAAATGAAGCAGCATTAGTTGCTCAAGAGGCTGCACGTAGACGTGATAATTCAAACCCTACACCAACATATACTGGCGGAGTTGTTAGAGACTCTAAAGGTAACGCTGTGAAAGATGGAAGCGGCAATGCAGTTAGAGCGCCCGGCCCCAATGTAAGTAGCGGCGGTGGCTCAAGCTCAAGCGGCGGCGGATCATCAAAAATCCTATGTTGTGCATATTATGAGCTAGGTTATTTGCCGCGCGAGATATGGCGGTTAGACCAAAGATACGGCGTCTGGTTGCATAGAAACAATAGAAAACTAATGAACGGATACCATGCATGGGCTGCGCCTCTAGCAGACTTTGTTAAGAGAGACACAGTTGGCGGTAAAGTTGCACGTAAAGTTATGTGGCCTATTGTTAAAGCATGGGCAGAAGAAATGGCTCACACAATGAGTCCAGAAAAACATAAGTCTAATAAAGTTGGTAAAGTGATAGCTACAGTTGGCGAAGCATTCTCATATGCAGTAGGCGCAGTATTGCTACCAAAAAACAATAAGAAGGAAGCATAAGATGGCTGGCGGCGGACAAGTAAGACCAATGGGAAAAGATGGAATGCCTGCAACAGGCGTAAGTGATTTCACTCCATTACCATCACCACCAATGTCTGGCGGCAAAGGTGGTGGGAATGGTGAAATGCCAAGAGCTATGCCAGCTCCATCTCCATCTACACAATATTCACCAATGGCAGCTCCAACTGCTGCGCCTGCCCAGCCACAAGGGTTTAACGTAAACCAAGCTGCGGCTGGCGGATTACAGCAAGCATTTCAGGGTACGAGAGCTGCAATGCAAGCCCCAAACATTGGTCAGTTTATGAACCCATATACAAGGCAAGTTACGCAAAACACGTTAGCTGATCTTGAAAGACAACGGCAAATGCAGATGAACACTTTAGGAGCGCAAGCTTCAGGTGCTAGGGCATTTGGCGGCTCAAGGCATGGCGTAGCAGAAGCTTTGACAAACGAAGGATTTGCAAGGCAAGGCGCACAAGCATTTGGCAATCTGCAACAGCAAGGGTTCAACACAGCACTGCAAGCAGCACAAGCACAGCAGGGCAGACAAATGGCTGGCGCGGCTCAACTTGGTCAACTTGGTCAGCAAGCATTTGGTACAGGCCAAGCGATACAGCAACAGCAAGCCCAACAAGGTCTGCTACAGCAAGGTTTACAGCAATCACTCATTGATGCAGCTAAACAACAATATGCTGGTTACACTGGCGCTCCAACGGCTGCACTTAATGCACCACTTGCTGCTCTTGGTGTTACGCCAGTTCCACAATCAGAAACCAAGACAATGAACCCCGGTTTATTTAGTTATCTACAACTTGGTGCGGGGTTAATGTAATGATAAAAAAGCCAGCAGAAATTATTCAAGAGCAAGTAAACCCATCGCAATCTCGAGGTGGCTTTGGTGGCTTACTAGATTATGCTAGAAAGCGTAACGAAAACACCGGGCTAAGTAGAGCGCAAAACTTTGCCGCCGCACTTGATCCATTAATTATGCCAGAGATGCGTGCAGGTGAAGGCATTCGTGAGCGTGGTATGCAACGTGTAGCTGCTGGGAATTTAAATAAAACTGTAGCTTACTTGCGGGCAAATAATCAGGAGAAATTAGCCGGGGCTGTAGAGTCAGGCGCAATAGACGCTGGTCAAGCTATAAATTATATGATGCAAGAAACAAGTGCGGATAAGCAGTTTGGAAGGCAGCAACAATTAGAATTATTTAAAAATTCTCTTACGGGTAATGTAAACGTGCAATCTGTATCAGACTTACCAGACCAATCAGGTGTATTGGTAAAAATGAAAGATGGCAGCGTTGTTGTTAAAACTTCTGGTGGGCAAGAGTTAACAGGAGAAGCCGCAATGGAATTTGTGCGGAAATCACAATCAAACTACGCTGAGTTGCAAAAGGGCATATATCAAAGTAGGGAAACTGGTACGTTAACAGCTCAAGCTGATTTAATAGGTGACGTTGAGTTCCAAAAGAAAAATGCGATATTAAGATCAGATATGATTAAACTGTCTGGTGAAAGTATGTCAAAAATAAAGCAAAATTTAGCAAATTACCAAATAGCTCTTGATGCATTGGATGCTGGCGAAGGTGGAATTGCAATATCTGGTAGAATAAGCCAATTTATACCTGATATTACTGCGGCGGCACAATCTTTAAGAACTGCTAAGTCAAAATTAGGTTTAGACATTATTGGCTCTGTTACATTCGGCGCACTGAGCGAAGGTGAGTTAAAGCTTGCTATGGATACAGGCCTTCCAGATGATAACTTAAGTCCTGTCGAGTTAAGAAAATGGATTACAGATAGAATCGACGCACAGCGCAAAGCCCTTTCTGCTGTAAATGATACGCTAAGACATTTTACAAATCAGGGTTCAATTAAAGATTACTATACAGATATTGTGGGTATAGATAATGGACAAAGCACAGCGCAGAGTGACGATGATGACCCTCTTGGAATAAGGTAATTACAATGAGTGATATAGAAACATTACGAAAAAAGTTTCCGCAATATCAAGATAAAACAGACGCCGAATTATTGTATGGCGTTTATAACAAGTTTTATTCTGAAATGCCTGTAGTGGGTTTTGCTAAAAAGCTTGGTTTAGATAAGACGCAAGCTGGCGATTTACTTGTTGAAGCTAACAAGGCTGGCAAGCCGTTTGGCTTTACTAATAAAGATAAGCCTGAAGTTGGCGGTGGTTTCTTAGGCACAGTTCGCGGATTATTCCAAGGCGGAACTATTGGCACTGGAGATGAAATTATAGCGGGTGGTACTGCTGGCCTTAAAAAAATTGTAAGCGGCGATGATAGGCCTTTAGGTGATATATACCAGCAAGAGCTACAAAGAGAGCGTGAAAGAATTGGTGAATTTAAAGAAACAGACCCTATAAAGGCATATGGCTCTGAATTTATTGGCGGCGCTGCTGTCCCTTTTGGGGCTGCAAAAAACTTAAAACAAGCGGCTACACTTGGTGGTGTAACAGGCGGGCTTTATGCAGCAGGGACATCAGAAGGTGACATGATGGATCGCTTAATGGCTATGCCGACAGGCGTTGCTTTAGGCTCAATACTTGGCGGCACATTTCAAGTAGCCGGCAGAACTGTGTCAGATGTTTTTAAGGATTTCCTAACTAAAAAAGCACAACAAGCGGCGGCTCAAGGCGCAAAGTCAGTTGAAGAGCTAAAGCAGTCTGCAAATAATTTATATAAATTAGCAGAAAACTCTGGCGTGCAAATTGACCCAGTAGGTTTAAATAAAATAATTGATGATGTTTTAGAAGAGGTAGGTACGAGCGGAAGGCCATTAAGCAAAACATTATTTCCTAAAAGTAAAGGTGTTCTTCAGGAGATTGAAGCCGCAGCCAAAGATTTTGCTAGCGATATTACAAAAAGTGCTGGCATGAAGGATATTGATTTTCTTAGCAAATTAACACAAGCGCCTAAATCTGATTTTACTAACAATGCTGAACGTCGAGTTGGTGGAATTATTAGTGATGCAATTGATAACTATGTAGCTAAACTAACACCAGACCAATTAATATCTGGAGATCCTGCAAATGCTATGAGAACATTAAAGGAAGCGCAAAAAACTTGGTCTGTAATGAGTAAGACTAGAGTAATAAATGATTTACTCGAAGCAGCCCCAAATTATGCTGGCGGATTAGAAAGTGGATTAAAAAATCAAATACGAACATTGTTAAACAATCCTAAAAAAAGAAAGCAATTTAACAAAGAAGAACTGACATTATTAGCTCAAATACAACAAGGCACACCATTAGGTAATTTAATAGCAAATATAAGCCAAGCAGGTTTCTCTATGACAGGTGGTAGAAACCCACTTAGTGGTGGTGTTGCTACTGGTGCAATGGGCGTATCATCCGCAGCCGGTGCATTGGTTGGTGGCCCTGTTGGAGCTTTAGTTGCTCCATTAATAACTGGAGCAGCCACAACTGGATTAAGATATGTTAGGGAAATGTCCATGAAGAATCGAGTTGAGCTGTTTCAGGCAATTGTGTCGAACGGTTTAGCCGAGCAAGTTAAGACCGCAAATCCTTCTGCCTTTAGAGCATTAGAAGCTGCCACGCGCTCGTTTACATCTGGCGCAACAAAAGGCACTATTGCTGCTGGCGCAGACCAAACGCAATACGCTGTAGATAAAATGGTGAATTAAGGAATAGAACATGGAATTAAAACCAAAGTCACGTAGAGAAGTCGAAGGCATAGTTCAAGATGCTATTGCAAGTGCAGTGGATTTTGTTGAAAGCGAAATAAGCCAAGACAGAATTAAAGCACAGCGATATTATGATGGTGAAGTTGACCTTGGTTATGAAGATGGCAGAAGCAAAGTTGTAGCTACAAAAGTACGTGATACCGTACGTGCTGTGAAGCCAAGCTTAATGCGTATATTCCTAAGTACAGCAAAGCCAGTGGAGTTTGTTCCACATGGTGCAGAAGATGTAGCAATGGCAGAACAAGCCACTGAATTTATGCACCATGAGTTTACACGCTTAAATGGCTACCGGGTAATTAATGATGCATTTCAAGATGCACTTGTGAAGAAACAAGGTATCGTAAAAGCATACTGGATGACTTACCCGGAAGCAGAAATATACACGTTCACAGACCTTAACGATGATGAACTTGCATATCTTACAGATGATGATGAAGTAAGCATATTGGAGCAAACTACAGAAATGAGCATCTCAATGGACGAGATGGGCATGGAAATAGAAACACCCTCACACAGTATAAAGATTAGCCGCCAGCAAGAAAAAGGCGAACTATGCATTGAAAGCGTGCCGCCTGAAGAATTCTTCATTAACCGAGATGCACGTAACCTCAAAGATGCTTACTTGGTGGCTCACAGAACGGAAATGCGTGCAGGCGATTTAATAGCAATGGGGTATGACCCTGAAGTTGTACTGGATTTAAACAGCTTTGATAATGGGTCAGAGATGACTGAAGCTGAAGTGCATGAAAGACGTGGCTACAGCTTAGATACATCTGATGAAGATGAGCAAGACCCGTCAATGAAGAATGTAACTGTGACAGAAGCATATATGAGAATAGATGCTGATGGCACTGGCATACCCGTATTACACAAGATTACATGCGGTGGTACATCATATGAGATGCTAGACTTTGAGCCATGCGATGAATTGCCTTTTGCTAAGTTTGAAATAGACCCAGAACCACACACATTCTATGGACGTTCACTAGCTGAAATAGTTATGGATGACCAAGACGCAGCTACATCAATATTACGCTCAATCTTAGACAACGTAGCAATGACGAATAATCCACGTTTGGCGGTCATAGAAGGCGCAGCTAACATTGATGACGTGTTAAACAACGAGATTGGTGCAATTGTAAGAATGCGCCAAGCTGGTGCAGTACAAGACTTGTCAGTGCCATTTACTGCTGGGCAGACGTTAGGTGCATTAACTTACCTAGATGGCCTTGTAGAGACTAAAACAGGCGTCTCACGGGCTTCTATGGGGTTAGACCCAGATGCAATGCAATCTACAACTAAAGCAGCTGTGCAAGCTACTGTGCAAGCCGCAGCAGGCCAAGTTGAAGTTATGGTGCGTAACCTAGCAGATGGCATGAGAGACTTGTTTGGCATAATGCTACGTTTATCAAACAAGAATGTAGATGAAGAACAAATGATGCGTATGAATGGCACATTTGTGCCAGTTGATCCTAGAGTATGGGATAGCTCAATGGACGTTAGCATTAATGTTGGATTAGGTACTGGACGTGAAGAAGAGAAAGCTATGGCACTTAGCCAAGCATTACAAATGCAGACTATGGTTTACCAGACATACGGGCCTATGAATGGTTTAGTTAGCATGACTAACATCCGCAATACTCTGGCGGATCAATTAGCTGTATCTGGAATACGAAACGCTGACAGATATTTTGCGCCAATTACTGAAGAAATTGAAGCTCAAATGCTACAGCAGCAACAAGCAGCACAAGCACAACAAGGCGAAGGCCAAGACCCGAATGCTGCATTCTTGCAGGCAGAACAAATGAAAGCACAAGTTAAGATGCAATCAGACGCCGCCAAGATGCAATTAGATGCGCAGAAAGCCGCCGCAGACAATGATTTAAAGCGAGATCAGATGGCGCAAGACTTGCTCGTTGATGCAGCTAAAGTATATGGTGAGTATGGAACATCAGTTGATGTTGCACGCATACAAGCGGAGCAAGATAAAGTGAGAATGATTGGTGAGATGGCACAAGGTACTCCACAGCAATGACAACAGAAATACGCATAAACGCAGATGAAGCTAAGCGTCTAAAAAACGACACAGCTTTTATAAATTTTATGCAACAGGTACGCGATGACCAACTAAGGTTATTCGCTGACAGTAGTGCATCAGACGTTGATGTACGTGAAGATGCTCACGCAATACTGCGTGCAGTGAACCAGATCGAAATTAAACTCGACGCTGCTTTGGCGGCAGAGTTAATTTTAGATCGCAAACAAAGGAACTAGCACCGATGGAATCGACTAGCCTAGACCAAGCTGTAAACAGCTTATTATCACCCGCCCCAGAAGACACTGGTGGCGATAATCTGAGCGAAGCCGTTGATCAAATCACTGAGACTGAAGATGACGATCAAAGTGAAGCGATTGAGGCAACAGCCGAGAGCGAAGATGACGCTGAACTAGAAGCATCCAGCGAACAAGATGATGAAGAATATGATCTTGATGATGTGGAAATTGACGATGAAGACCCTCAAGAGGCTACTGAAGAAGATGTCCTTTATTCCGTCAAAGCTGACGGCAAGATAGAGCAGGCTACACTGGAGCAGTTAAAGCAATCATATGCGGGACAAGCGGCAATTAATAAGCGGTTTCAAGAGGCTGCCGAGGAGCGAAAGCAAGTCGAACAGGCTCAAGTTAGGATCAAAGCACATTTTGATCAAAAGGAAGCCGCGTTGCAACAGCGGGAAGACCAATTTATGCGGTTGCACCAATCGTTTGAAGCTGGTGGATTACAGCGCCCAATCGAACCATCCGAACAATTACTCAATGATGATCCAATTGGATATATGACTGAGAAAGCTTTGTATGATAAGAAGGTGCAGGAATACAACCAAAATCAAACACAACTCCAGAATATTGCAATGCAAAAGCAGCAGGCATCTCTTGCCGCCGAACAAGAATACGATCTTGAACAGGTTAGACTTTTGCAACAATATATTCCAGAAATAGCTGACCCAGTTAAAGGCCAGCAAATTAAGGATGCACTCGTAAATGTCGGTGTATCTTACGGCTACACTGTTGAAGAGATGCAAAGCGTCAAAGATGCAAGAGCTGTAAGACTTACAAACGATGCTCGCAAGTGGCAGGAGTTGGTAGCCAAGAAGAAATCTGCAAAGGCTAGTGGTAAGAAGCCAAGCCCTGTAGTGAAGGCTGGTGCTAAAAAGCGTCAAGAAGGAAATTCCGCAACTCGTAAAAAAGCGCAACAGCGCTTGCAGAAGACAGGTTCAATCGATGATGCATTGAACTTGATAATTGGTGATAGCTAATACATTAAGTATTGCTTCTTAATCCTTGAAAGGGAAAAAACATGGCACAACCATCCAACACATTTGACAGCTATGATGCTGTGGGGATACGTGAAGATTTATCTGACGTGATTTACAACGTAAGCCCGGAGGAAACTCCACTATATTCTAAGTGTAAGAAAACTACTGCACGCAACACTTTTACCGAGTGGCAGACAGATTCACTACGTGCATCTGGCGCAAACGCTCACATTGAAGGCGATGCAACTACTGCTGAAGCACGTACAGCAACATCTCGTTTAGGCAATTACACGCAAATCTTTAAAAACGCAGTTGTAGTTCCTGACACAGATGAAGGTCTAAATAAAGCAGGCCGGGGTCGTGAGTTAGCTTATCACACCTTAAAAGTGGCGAAAGAGCAGAAGCTCGATATAGAAAAAGCTCTATTCGCAAACAACGCAAGAGTTGCTGGTAATTCATCAACAGCACGCGAACTTGCAGGCGCTCCAGCATGGATGATTACAAACGTAGACTTCCAATCTGGAAACTCTGGCGCAAACCCAACTGGTGATGGTTCTGATGCGCGTACTGATGATGGTACGCCAACAGCATTTTCACAAACTAAATTTGATGGCGTTATGCAGTCAATTTGGGAAGAGGGCGGAAAGCCAGACACAGTTTACTTGTCTGCATTCCAAATGAACCTAGCTTTAGGCTTCACTGGTAACAACAACCAGCGTTCAGCAGTACAAGCTGGTGATGAGAAAGTAATCAAATCACTTGCTGTATATGTAACACCTTGGGGATCTGTTGAATTTATGCCCAGCCGGGAGAACAGATCACGCGATGTTTTCATCATGCAGGACAATATGTGGGAAGTTGCAGTTTTACGTCCAACAAAGAATGTTGCACTCGCAAAAACTGGAGATAATTCCACAAGACAAGTCACCACAGAGCTAACACTGTGCGCTAAAAATGAAAAAGCAAATGGTATCATTGCTGACAACACAACTTCATAAGTAGTGTAAATCTAGGGGCAGCTTCGGTTGCCCCTTTTAACATCATTGGAGAACATAATGAAAAAAGTATTAGTTAATGCAATTAAACTACATTGCAGCGTAGGCCGAATTGAAAAAGGCGAGACTGCTATACTGCCAGATGAGGAAGTGGCAAAGATAAATAAACTACGCCCTCACGTAATTACAGTTATTGAAGACGTTGTAGAGAAGCCTGCAAAGAAAGCACCCGCTAAACGTAAGCGTGCTAGAAATGAAAATGGCACACTCAAGTCTGATGATCCATCTACACCTGATGTAAATGAAGCATGGGAATGAATGATAGATGGCAAATTTATCAAACAAAATATCAGAAAAAATGTACTTTGAAGGCGATCAGATACTTATTAAGAAAACACATGATGGCGGGCAAGCGTTAAGAGATGCGTCTTATGCGCGTGAAGTCACTGATAACTCATTTGGATCAGACTATAAGCATGTAGGCAATGTTGATATGGCTATGCTTGGTATATGGTTAAAAGAAGCTGGTGTTGAATGGACGGATACACAAGCAGTCAAAGATGTGTTAAAGAGGAAGCTAATGAGTAACGAATTTAGCGGACTGCGTGTCTGGGAAGGTAGCTACTAATGGAAATGACAGACCTATGGAGCAGCGTACTAACGCTAGGCGTTGGTTTTATAGGCTTTGTCCTACGTGGTTACGTGCTTGAAGTGCAAAGATTGCAAATCTTATTAAATCGTACTAGGGAAGAGTATGTAACTAAGGCAGATAGCTCGCAAGTGCTTAGCCAAATAATGGGTAAGTTTGATCGCATTGAGGAAAAGCTAGACAGGTTAGTGGAGCGAAAATGATACGCATAGCTTTAATCGTATTACTCATTGGTGGCGCTGCATACGCAGAAGATGATGACGTAATACGATCAGAAAGCACTGTAACTTCAAATGGCTCGATGGAAACTACAATAGTTAGCCCGCCACCTTCTGCAATATCTCCTAACATAAACACAAGCAACTCTGACCTATGTACTGTAGGTGTAGCTGGAGCAGTGCAAACGCAAATACTTGGTATATCTGCCGGCAGAACAGTGCGTGATATGAATTGCGAAAAGCTCAAAAATGCTAAAACCATGTATGATATGGGAATGAAGGTAGCTGCTGTATCTGTAATGTGCCAAGATGAACGTGTATTCGACGCTATGTTAAATGCTGGCACGCCTTGCCCCAAAGATGGTTTAGTTGGAGATAAAGCTAGATTAGCGTGGGAAATGGAAGCTGTGAAAGAAGAAATTGAAAGAGATCAGCAAAACGTAGTTAAAAGGATGTTTAATGATAACAGTGAAACAAAGATTGGGTTGGGCGTTATTATTAGCACTCTATCCCTCTTACTCGCACTCTGAGCCATACTTATACGGCTTCTCTGGCAATGCGGCTTACTACTCATTAAACTGGAGTATGACGCCCATGTTCCCAGATGTGCCGGGGTTAGATATAAATGGCCTCACATATAAATATAGAACTGTAAAAGAGACTGACGCAGACATGAAAGTTAGCGTTGGTAATCTTAATTCTGCCGGCGATGGCTACACGTTTAAAGAAGTTGATGATTGGTCTGGAATGCCTAGCAATACAATCGTTAAAACTTTTCCCATACCAAATATACCTATCGAAAACTGGGGTGATGGTTCAATCACTGTTGAGGGTGAAGGCACTGTAGAAGACGCCGTGGTAATATATAATTTTAGAATAGATGAATGTTTTGACCCGCAGTTAAACCCATCATGCCCCGGGTACATCAAGCCTGTACCAGATTTACCAGAAATTGAAGTATACGCAGCTCTGGAAGATGACGCCGTGCTAGACGCAATAGACACTGAGCAAGACTACGAATACGATGAGGATGGTAATATTATATCTGAGGATGATAATGAAGAGAAGGAAACGCGCATTGAGCTTGGCTTGATAGCATCCGAGAATGCATTGACGTTATTTAAAACGCAAGGGCAATCAAATATTATAAATCAGATGAACCAGCAAACGAATATAGCTATGTACTATAATTCTGCAATAAATGGTGGTATATATGATGACGTAGCATCATTAGATGGTGGCAATATATCGGATAACAAAAAAGGCTTACGAAATAATTTAGCGCAACAAATCCTGCATGAGCAAATGGTAGACATGCAATACAACAAGTGAGGTTAATATGAAATATTTAGCAATACCACTTATCGCACTAGCTTCACCAGCTCTTGCCGGAAGTGTGGACATAGTAGGTAACGTGGAAGCAAAGTGCGTTATACAAACGGACAAATCTGGGGTTTATGGCAACCCAACTGCAAGTACACTAAGTACATCTCCAAGTGATGGCGGCGTTTTACCTGTAGTTAGATTTGATGTAGCAATAGCTGATTACTATACGGCAAACATCACGCACCCTAGCTCGTTTAGTTCATCACCCGCCTTAACAGATAGCGTAGCTTGGACAGGCTCAACAAGCGTGTCAAAAACATCAGACGCAGGCATGTCTGGGTATGACAGTGCAAAAGTTGTGTATGACAATACTACAGTGTTTGATTTAAGCGTTGCGGGATCGACGTGGTTTAGCACGTCAAGCACTGCAGCCTACGCAGCTTCCAAGCCATTTACTGGCGGTACATATACGGCTGTAGTGCAAGCAGAATGCATTGCTAAATAAATTATCCATATTATTCATAGGCTTGGCGTCTATAGTTCATGCACATGAGATGACGCCAGCCTATCCAAAGCTAAAACCATCACACGTATCTGGCGTAATGAAGGTACAAATGTCTTTGTTTAATCAGCGAGAAGACGTTAAATATTATCAGGTAGAGCTGTTTGACTTGGACTTTAACAGTATGCCATTTTCAACTACATATAGAATTATGAAAGTTGATTACAAAGAGCGTAAAGATTTTGAGGTGTATATCCGAAAATCAGACTTAGATAATCCATTATACTTATGCACAATATCAAAGGTGGTTAAGCCACGCAGCTCAAGCCCACTAATATCATCTAGGATATGCTCTAAAGTTATGGAGGAAACTAAATGAAATTAGCGTTTGTTTTATCCATAATCGGCGGCGCTGCATTAGCTGAGAGTAGCAACCTTAGTTTATCACTGCCAAATCCACCAATGAACTACCAGAGTGACAGGTTTCGCGCAGGCAATCTTGATTGCAGTAACGCAGTCGGTGGCGGAGTAAACCTTGAGTATGGCGTAACTGGCGTCTTATCTAATTTTGACACAATCGACAGGGCAAAAGATATTGGCGTATATGCCCGCATAGTCATACCATTAGACAAGCCCAAGTCTCGTATTAACTGCGATGACCTATACCAAGTAGAGCTGGCACAGCGTAGGCTTGAGATACAAATGCTACGTGATGAGCTAGAGCAACTTAAAAGCCTGCAAGCAAAGGGCAATGAAATGGACTTTGTAGAATAATGGATACAACAAAGATAGCAGATGGGATTGATGGCTTGGCAGACCGCCAAATTAAAGCTGGTGGCATGAAGCTTACGGCTGGTTCTATCATGGCTATATTTGCGTTTGTGTCTACTATTGTTGGTGGCCTGTATGGCGGCTTTGTTATGTACCAAAAGATAGAAGAGGTCGCTGGGCTAGACTTAAACGAATATCAAACTCAGATGGATTTAATGGATGCTAATATACAGCAAACTATGGATTACACGCGAGAGATCAAAACTGGATTGCGTGATGATATTTTGAGTATTGAGCGTCAGGCCGACAGAATTGAGGACATGGTGCGCAAATCTGAAGACAAAGTCAGGGACATGATAGACGCTGCCGAGGTACGCTTTGAAAATCAGCGTGAACGTGTTAGGGTTTCCCAAAGTGGCGAAATGAAAGAGCTGGAAGATAAATTGATGGGTAAGTTGCAGAGAGCGCTTGATAACCCGTTAGCAGATTAGGTGAAAATATGGATGAATTTAAAAAATTTGATGTAGATGGCAATGGCACGATTGATCAATCTGAGTGGGATCGCATGGCTCTGGAAGACAGGCGCTTGCGAATGCAGGACGAAGACGCCCAGCGTGATGCACAACGCAGAATGACGTGGTACGCCCTGTCAGGGATGCTCCTATACCCCTTTGCGGTCATTCTAGCAGATGTATTTGGGTTAGTAGAAGCCGCCAAAATATTAGGTTCAATGGCGAGTATATATTTTGTGTCTGTTGCTGGCATAGTGTCAGTATTCTTTGGTGCAAACGCATTAGCGAAAGGTAAGCAAAATGATGAATCTAGTAGGTAATTTAATTGGCCCGGTAACTGGCCTGTTAGACAAAGTAATTGAAGACAAAGACCAGAAGGCACAGTTGGCTCACGAAATAGCAACGATGTCTGATAACCACGCCCAGCAAGCATTAATGGGTCAATTGGAAATAAACAAAGCTGAAGCTGCGTCTGGCTCGTTATTCAAAGGTGGATGGCGTCCATTTATCGGTTGGGTATGTGGTGTGGCATTTGCTTATCACTTTGTATTGCAGCCATTGATCGTGTTTGGTGTAAGCGCTGCTGGCGTTGATATACCAGAGCTACCAGAGTTTGATATGGGTAGCTTGATGACTGTTATGATGGGTATGCTCGGATTAGGCGGCATGAGATCAATAGAAAAGCTAAAGAAAATTGAAAAATAGGAGATAGATAATGCCAGAAAATTCATTATATGGAAATATTGCAAAGAAACGTAAGCGCATAAAAGCTGGTAGCGGCGAGAAAATGCGCAAGCCCGGTACAAAAGGCGCGCCAACTGCAAATGCATTTAAACAAGCAGCTAAAACTGCCAAGAAAAAGAAGTAGTATTATGAGTGAAGCAATGAAAAAGCTCCAAGAGAAAGTTGGCGTTGGTGCTGATGGACATTTTGGAAAGAACACGGCAAAAGCCATCGTAGAGCATTACGAGCTATCTAATGAAAGAGCTGCGCATTTGATGGGTCAGGCAAGCCACGAGAGCGGTCACTGGCGTCATACAAGGGAAAACCTAAATTATAGTGCTGAAAGCATGATGCGTGTATGGCCTAGCCGCTTCCCTGATTTAGCGTCTTGCGAAGGTTATTCGCGCAACCCATCTGCATTAGCAAACAAGGTCTATGGTGGGCGCATGGGTAATGGAGCTGATGAAGGTTCTGTCTATATTGGTCGCGGATTTTTGCAATTGACCGGGAAGAACAACTACAGGGCATTTAGCTCTGACATGGGCTTGCCAGATATAATGACAGATCCAGACTTGGTATCCACAGATTATGCATTTGATACTGCGCTATGGTTCTTCCAGAAAAACAAGTTGTTTGACATTGCTGATGATGGTGTGAATGACGAGACAATCTTAAAGATAACTCGCCGCGTCAATGGCGGGACACATGGCATTGTTGACCGGACAGGCGAAACAAACAAAATCTATGAATGGCTCACATCATAATAATAACATTGGTAGAGCTGGTGAATTTCTGGCTCTATCTAAGTTAGCTTTCGTTGGCATTTCATGCACTCTAGTTCAACATGATATAGATGATGCATATATTAAAACGCCAAGCGGCAAGCTGCTGACCCTGCAAATCAAAACAGCAAATACAAAATCAGGAAATCGTAATCAATATAGATGGCATACGAGTTCTGTCGAAGGTAAGAAAAAATCAGACATATATGCTCTGGTGGCTTACGAGATAAACAAAGTTTACTGGGTGCGTGGCGATGATAAGATAATTAAGAGAACGTCAACTCGTTTACACCCAGAAGCATTTGGCAATGAAAACGAATTATTAAAGCAAGTCATAAACAGCTTTGAAGTTTAAATAAACTGCTTGAATATATTATGTGCAGGACATAATTAGATGTGTGGGTAGCGTCGGGCATGAAGCTACCCACACGATATATTATTTCTTCTTAAAGTAAACGTACCGCCACGACTTAGGCCCGGGGTTGCCGATGATTGGCGTGGTTCTCTTACTTACACGATCCACAAGCTTGCCCTTATACATGACATTCAGCGTCCACGCCAAATCTGATACAGATAGACCAGTGCCATTCGAAACCATAGTTGTCGTGTATTCGCCGCCACGATTGACATACTTCAATATCTGATCATATTTTTTTTGCGGTATTGGTTTGATGTTTCTCACATCATTGGCGGTCACAAAATTTTTATGCGATGATTTATTAGCGATGACCTGACGTGGCCTGTCACTCCTGTTTAAATTATTTCTGAGGCCAAGCTTAATTTGCTTTTTCTCAAACGTGTAGAGCAAGTGACCATACATCATCTCATAGCGAACGCTCTTTGATTGGCCTTTCATGGCTTCTCTGGTTTTTTCGAACGTCGCATAAGCGTAAGGCGTTGCTCTAGGTTGTCCAGTATCGCCTGCTGCTCTTTCATGAACCAAAGGTAGTAACCACGATTTCGTGTGGGGTCTGGCGTCTTCATGTCTTTGATTATTTCGCGGTTCATCTTTTGCAGACGCCTCACATATTGGTGTACTTCTTTCGAACCCATTGCCATTTGTATTCTCCTCAATCATTTTTTATTCCAATCTTCAAATTTGCCAGCCTTATCAAGCGCTGGGATTTTTGTGCGTTTACTGATTTCTTCTGGAGTAATTAAGCCAGTACCAGCGCAATTTTTGCATTCACTTTTTTCATACATATAACTTTGATGAAAAATATCGAAATCCTTTTCATACAATGTAGTACCATTGCCCGCGCATTCCGGGCATGGGATGTATATTTCTTTACCCGCCATTGTTTAATCCTTTCGGTCTGAGCGTTGGCTCAATTGATATTGATGCAGAGCTGACATAGTTTGTCTCAATGCATTGCGCCATGCTATCCAAATGTTCATATGGCTGATACGCTGCCGGCAATGCATCGCCGCACTCCATTGCGCTGCGATACAATGTGTCATTACTCAACTCCACGCCACCAATGACGTATGTGATAATGAGTGTTGTGTAGAATGTCATTGAACAAAACCTCTTTTTTCAACAAACAAATAATCATGCTTTAAATTAATAAGGTTTAAAGATTTTAACGCTTCATATTTAATATCTTTTAAATCTGTATTTAACTTCAAGCCGTATTCATCTAAATATTCTTTTACGAGTTTTAATGATTTTTTGCCAAAATTTGGTATATATTTAAAAAACTTATCGTTTCTTAATATTAAATCATAATGAAAGACTTCAAATTTAAATGTATGGAAAAAACAATTTTTAACTCTGACTGGAAATTTATTTTTATCTATTTCTGTAAACAATAATTTATATAAATGTGGGTCAATATTTTTAAGATTATGGAATAAGAATATCTTTAACTTCAATTCATCCATTTTTTCAATTAAAGATATTGTCATTTTTTGGTCATTACTTGTCAGTAGTTTTGGTTTTGCAAAAAAAGGTGTTTCTGTTGGCGCAATTGTATCCATGACTTGATCTAATGCTTCTCTGGTTTTTTTGACTTTTTCTTGGTTTTTTAGTTCATCCAAGTAAGCATTAAATGCATCTACAGCAAGCGAACGTGAGGCTTCAGCTTGATCATTAAGCCTATCAATACCTTTTAAATCAGCACTACAAGCAACATCAGCATAAGCGCCACTCCAAAACTCATAGTCAGATTTTAATTTTTTTAGTGTAGCCATTATCTCCCCCAAACATTAATAAATTGATCCAGAAAAACTATAATCTCTGGCAAGTGTACGGCGGCTACAGCAAATAATGCCATAGCCAATCCGTCTTTGATCATTGTGATGTTCATTACCAATCCTCACCATTGATTTTTACTTTTGTAGGGCGCTGGATAATAGTTTGCTTAACACCATCGCGCTCGCCATGCTCTTTAATTTTTGCCATGCAAGTTACATCAGTGCCTTTTTTTGACCAACCATTAGATCCTTTATAGATAACGATGTCATTATTCTCATCGCGGCATATGTTAATGTATGTCGTGCCGTAATATCCTTCCAGAGCCACAACGTGCTGTACTGTTAGGCTGAACGCCTGACGTTCACCAACAACGCCCACCCACTTACAGTCAGCGTCAGCCGCTTGGCGCTCGGCAACCAGAGCCGCACGTTTGTCAATAATTTTTACAACCGCATTGCGTTGGCTTTCAGTTAAAGATCCATAGTCATTTAATGCTGTTTCCATTTTGCCAAGAAAGCTATCTGCATTATCATAACTAGAGCCAGCTAAAAATTCTGTAATTTCCTGCGCTCGCTCATCATTAGCGTAAAACTTTTTAGCCCTGCTTTTTCTAGCATTGGCTTTTATGCTTGCCTCAACTGCGGCTACATATCTTGGGTTATCCCATTTATCGTGATAATCATTTTCGTGCCAGCTCATGCCTGCACCCCACCAAATAGAAAGTTTTCAACTTGATCAGCAAATGAAGCCTCTGCTAATTTTGCATTGTACTCAATCGTTTCAAACCAAGCCACTGTGATTTGTTGACCATCATATCTATACCTACGCAACCTTTCTGCAAATGCGTCCGCAAAAGCAATATTGTCAAACAATTTTGGCTTTTCACCATAAAGTGCGATTAAAGGTTTGTTAGGATTATCTTTGGTTGATGTATCCAAATAATTAGAAACAAATTTTGACTTAACCTCAAAGCCCAATTTTGTTTGATCAGCAATGGTTAGGTTTGCTATTACTACATATTTTGTCATTTTATATTTCCTCATATTTTGCATTTATACAGCCATTATAAGTATTTTTGCGTGGGGGTCAAACACTTTATATATCATTTTTATATCATAATGTACTTGTGCATCTATTTACATTGCTTTATTGCTAAATTTATCAGACCCAAGGAGATTTAAAATGGTTGATAAAAGAGTATTAATTAATTTTAGCGAGCAGCAATATGATGCTGTGGCAAAGGCTGCGCATAAATCTGCATTGCCTTTCAGCTCGTTTGTTCGCATGGCTTCATATATGGAAGCAACCAAAGCGGGCGTGGAAGTTGCAAAGCCAGACAATGAGGCTGAAGCTGAAATAATTGCGTCGGATGTTGTAGAATGATTATTGTTGGCGTTGATCCGGGTTTCTCTGGGGCAATTGCACATTATTGCACGCGCACTAAAGATTTAGACGTGCAAGACATGCCCACCATTTTAAATAATCGCGGTAAAATTGAGATAGACATACACTCGTTACTGCACATGCTTGAGCCAGAAGCGAAGGATCGTATGGCTGTGCTTGAGCAAGTTGCGTCACGTCCCGGTCAATCTTCAGTCGCTACATTTAGGTTTGGTATGGGATACGGCGCGTTGATTGCGTGTGTGGCAGCTAATAAGACGCCTATGCACTTAGTTACGCCTAGCAAGTGGAAGAAACACTTTAATTTATCATCTGATAAAGACACTAGCCGCCAACTTGCAATTCAAAGATTTCCAGACCATTATGAGAGGTTCGCACGCAAAAAAGATGATGGGCGTGCGGAAGCTAGTTTAATTGCTCTGTATGGAGCAGAAGTTTTAAATAAATAAATTAGGAGAATACAAATGCAGATAATACCAAGTGAAGAACTATCAAATAAGGCATACCACGAAATGCCTGCAATATCATCAAGCGCGGTAAAGACAGTTGCAACGTCATCGCTATACCACTGGAAGAACACCACGTTTAACTCCACGCCAGCTATGGTTTTAGGATCAGCATTTCATGCTATGGTGTTAGAGCCAGAGAAAAACTTGGTAACTAACTCTGGGTTGCAACGTCGTGGCAGTAAGGCTTGGAAAGATCAGGAAAATTTTCTAGGTGACGATGAGATCCTATTGCCAGAGGGCGAGTTTGAGCAGTGTCAGAAAATGGTTGATGGTTGCCTGCAAAATAAAATGGCGCGCAACTTACTGACCAACAAAGACATGCTTGCTGAATACAGCTTCATAGCTGAATGCCCAGAGACGGGACTTGAGTTAAAGTGCAGGCCTGATGGATTGCTAAAAGAGGCAGGCATTGTGGTTGACTTAAAGTCTTGTTTGGATGCATCGCAGCGTGGCTTTGATAAGTCGGTGCGTAATTATAGATATGATTTGCAGGCGTGTTTCTATCGATATGTATTAAAGTTATGCGGTTATGAAACTACAAATTTTATTTTTATTGCAACTGAGAAGAACAGCTATGCCACAGCTTGCTATGAATTATCAGATAAATACAATAAGTATGCGGAAGATGAGATGTTTAAGACATTGCGTAAAATTAAAGTGGCACAAGATACAAACACGTTTGATACCGGGTGGCCTGAACTTGAAACATTACATTTGCCTGCTTGGTTAGATGAGAACCACGGCTTATAAGAAATCCCAGTGCAGGGGTGCTGCACACATTTAAAGGAGTTGTAAAATGCAACACATAATAAGCGGCGTGAAAGCGCTATACCCAAGACTAAATGCTACTTACCGATTTGATCAGGATGAGTACAAGAGCCAGAAATGTGACCCCACTGCGGAAGGGGCGGCTTACGAAATGTCGTTCAATCTGACAGGTGAGCAGTGCAAGGAGCTGAACGCTATTTGTATGCAGTCATATAAAAACGCGGCGGCTTTAGAGACTAGCAAACGCAAATGGCCTGAGAAGCCTTTAAGTTTGCCATATAAGATTGATGACAACAAGCAGGGTCACTGGATTGGTAAAGCCAAACTAAAAGGCGCATACTCTGGCGAAGCTACAAACCCACCACGTCAGGTCGATGCATCACGCAAGAAATTGCCTGACGGATTTGAGCTAACATCAGGGTCAACTGTAAATATTGCAGTGACAGTCGTGCCATACAACACAGGCACAATTAATGGCGTGTCGTTGAGACTACGTGCAGTGCAAGTGTTGGAACTAGCTGAAAAGCAGGAAGCAGATGATCCATTCACTGAAGTTGCAGGCGGATTTTCTGGTGGGGCAACACCAATAAATGGTGTGGAGCATGATCCATTTGGATTGCCACCAGCTACGCCAACACCATCTAATGATCTGGAAGATGACATCCCATTTTAATTAAACATTCCGTATGACAGAACTTTACGAGGTTTTGTCATACGGACACGACAGGACATTTGCGAGACATGTCCACCATGTCCGATAAACTGAGGAAGGAATAAAATGCAAAATACGAAATTTCCAAATGCAAGCTGGGATAGATACTCAGATAAAATTATAAGCGCACTATCATTGAAAAAGACGGCTATTGGCGAATATCATGGCGCTTGCCCGGTATGTCAGGGTGAAGATAGGTTCTGGATTAGGGAAGATGCTCAGAACTGCGTGATGGTGAGCTGCCGTAAATGCTCAGACTTTGCTGGCATAAAAGATGCGCTGCGAAGGCAGAGGCTATGGCCTGACGAGAATGAGAAGCCTATGACAAAAGAATATAACATAAGTTGGCCTGAACCAGAGGCAGAGGCTACGCATCCATATTTGGTTAAGAAAAAGATCGGGCTTGGCAATGCCGATATAAAGGGTGACATATTGGTTATCCCGGTCATTAATGCCAAGGGTAAGCGTGTAGGCACGCAGAACATTAATCCGACAGGCGCAAAGAAATTTTCTGCGGGAATGCCTGTTGTGGGTAATTTTAGCGTAATTGGCGGCAAATTAGATGATCTGGTTTACATATGCGAGGGATGGGCAACTGCAATGTCAGTGAATATGGCGACGGGTAGGCCGGCAGTATTTGCATTATCTGCGGGCAATATGACGGCTGTGATAGGTGAGCTGTTAGAGGCACGTCCTAATTTGCGTTTGGTAATTGCGGGTGATAATGACGAGGCAGGCTTAAAAGCGATTGAGAAATGCGTTGCTGATCATGGGGTGCAATCTATTGTGCCAGAGATTGGCGGCTGGGACTTCTCTGATATGTGGATTAATCAGGGCAAAGAGGCGACTGCCAAGGCATTGGAAGTGAAAAGCTTGTTAGATCAGGTATTCTTTCCGGGCGACGCAGTACCACAGCTAGACAGGAGTTATCTTGTCAAGGGTTGGTTTGGCGCTGGGCAGCTATCAATGGTGTATGGGCCAAGCAATGTTGGTAAGTCATTCTTTGTGCAGGATGTGGCTTGGCATGTATCTGCTGGGCAGGATTGGCATGGCAATAAGGTAAAGGGCGGTGTGGTGCTGTTTCTGGCTCTTGAGGGCGGTATGACAACGCATAATAGGATCGTGGCCTTACGCCAGCAATATCCAGAGCATGAGGCTAAATTAGCTATGCGTGCATTGCCAGTGAATTTACTTGAGGAAAACGCTGACGTGCAGCTTATCATAGACTTATGCGACGAGGTGAAGAGAGCGCATGGCGACATCGCAATGATTATCGTTGATACGCTATCCAGATCAATGCCGGGCGGTGATGAGAACTCGCCTGCATCATCAACGGCTGTGATAGCTGCGTGTGACAGGATACGCGGCGAGACGGGCGCTCATCTATTGCTCGTGCATCACTCTGGCAAGAACTTGGACGCAAAGGCTCGTGGTCATAGTTCACTGAGAGCTGCTGTTGAGACTGAGATAGAGCTGAGTTACGACGAGGCGACAGGCTTGCGCACTGCGTTGTCCACCAAGCAGAGAGATCTCGAGGGTGGGCGTAAGTTTCACTTTAAGTTGAATGTCATCGAGCTAGGGCATGACGCTGACGGCGATCCAGTGACAACGTGCGTGATTGTGCCGGCAAGCAGTGATGATATTGAAACCGCCAATAAGAAAGCTATTAAGGGCAAGCAGCAGATCTTATTTAAGACGTGCTTCCAGCAATTGCGAGGCGAGGGTGTTGGCAAATCTAACCCTGCTGGCGTTGGTTGGCCTGAACCCAACACGTATTGGTGCATAAATGAGGAAGAAATCAAGTCGCACTTCATGGGCAAAGTATCCGCGAGCAATCCAACTAGCACGTACAAACAAGCTTACAATGGCCTAATTGGCGGCGGTCATATTGTCCAAAATGAGGGATTTATATGGTTTACCGATAGTTTTGGTAAAGTGAAGTAAAATGATACCTATTAATTACCTATTAATTGGCATTAATAATAACAATATCAATGACTTAGAGCATAACCTATTAATCATTAATAATAGCTCGTACCAAACCTATTATTATATTATTACACCTATAGGTGTAATATAATAGTAGGTAAATAATAGTAGGGTAAAATCGGGGTAAAGAATTATGGAACATAAGATGAAAGAAAAGAACAACAAATGTCTGGCTTGGTGGCAAGCGAGGGACGAGCTAGGGAAACGGGGTATTAACAATGGTTAAGCAGATGAGTAGTGATGGTATGATGAGGTCTGAGGTATTGGACACGGCAAAGCAATTGATCAACGGGGATAGGGCGAGGCAGTACGGAAGCGCGCAGGATAACTTTGGATGTATTGCGAGTATGTGGTCGGCTTACACTGGCACGCGGATCAATGCGGCTGACGTGGCAAACATGATGGCGCTGCTGAAGATTGCGAGGTTACGCAATGGGTCGCACGAGGATAGTAGCATTGATGGGTGCGGCTACCTTGCGCTGGCTCACGAGCTATCAAATGAGGTTGGATAGGCTTGAACAACAGCCCTTCATGGGGCATAGTATAGTTAGCGGGTTCTCCTCCTCCCGACGCATTGTTTTGCATTTCAATGCGATGCCCGCTTAACTAGGGCGTGCGGTTATCTTTCCTCACTGCACGCCCACATTTCAAGGAGCAAGACATTGTCTGAATTTATCATCAACTTAACATTAGATTTACATTGTGATGACAGTGATGATGCGGACAACGAGCTTAACGAGCTGTGCGACTATTTAACTGATAGGCTTACCATTGTGCCAGCTCAGACTGTGCTACAATCGTTAGCAGAGGCGCTCATAGAGCTGCACGAGCAAGTGCTAGAGCAAGCAGAGCAGACAGTACATTGACTTACTGGCGGCATAACAGCGTGGGTAATGCGTGTAGATTGCGTGCGATAAAGCACATTGGCGCACTGTTACAGGCGCGCATCCGCGTAGCAATAAGCAAATCTATAGTCAATACTTTCGGATAAACTGAAAGTTAACATAATATACATTATCGGACATACACAGGTAAATCCACAGTATATCTAATGATATCAATAGGTTAGCCCAATATCGGTCAATATACAGCCAATATGAGCTATGCGTTGTTCCATTTAGGCGAAACTACACATCTGGCGCAGCGAGGAAGCCCCCCCGTCAACGGATTGTACGGGGGTAGTGTGTGTGTATAATCTCACGCACACGAGAGCCAAAAATTAGCCCCCCCACACCCCTTGCAATATAACGCACAACTACTGTAAAATTTAAAAAAAATAGGAGAGCATCAATGGCAGGCAAAGCGTTACGCAGGAGAATACTCGCTGATGTACTGAGCAAAGGCGGCGCTGAATACTTGTTTGAGCAGATAGCTTCTGGCAATACCCTCACAGCCCTTGCGAAAGAATATGACTGCTCGAGGCAATATCTTAGCACATCCCTCAAGACTATCCCTGAGTATGGCAACGCCCTAGCCAAAGCCCGCCAAGAGGCAGCGGATGCACTCGTAGAGCAAGGCTTAACAATGGTAGATGACTTGGATGGCGGCTCAACCAGCAGTGAAATAGCCGCCACACGAGAGAAGGTGCAGTGGCGTAAATTCATGGCAGGCTCGTACAACCAAGAGCGATACGGCAACAGACCCCAGACAAACGTGACAATATCCGTGGGCGACATGCATTTAGACGCCCTACGCAAAGTTAATTCAGATTTGGCGGCAATAGACCGCGAAGATCGTGAGCGTGAAGCAAAGACGATTGACGCAGATTACGAGGATGTATCCGATGAGTGACAACCCATTACAAGAGTTTGTCCTACGTTACCGGGACGAGCCAGTGCTATTCGTCAAAGAGGTGCTGGGCGCTACGCCATACGATTATCAGGAAGAGTTTCTGAACGCCATTGCATCCGGCGAGCGTAAAATGTCCGTCAGATCAGGCCACGGCACGGGCAAGTCAACGTCCGCGTCTTGGGCTATGCTCTGGTTTCTCCTACTGCGCTTCCCCAACAAAGTAGTCGTCACAGCCCCCACGTCATCCCAATTGTTTGACGCATTGTTTGCCGAGCTAAAACGATGGATTAACGAGTTGCCACCCCACCTACAGCAATTGATTACCACCAAATCAGACCGCGTCGAGCTAACGTCGGCAGCGTCCGAGGCTTTCATATCAGCTAGAACGTCACGCGCAGAAACGCCAGAAGCACTAGCTGGTGTGCATTCCGAGAATGTCTTATTGGTGGTAGATGAGGCGTCAGGTGTGCCTGAGAAAGTCTTCGAAGCTGCGGCTGGCTCGATGTCAGGCCACAGCGCAACCACGCTACTCCTATCTAACCCCACGCGATCTTCTGGCACATTCTTTGAGAGCCAAACGAGAATGGCTAAGAGCTGGTGGACGCGCAGATGGTCGTGCGTGGATAGCCCTCTCGTATCCACAGAATTTGTCGATGAAATGCGTGAGCGTTACGGCGAGGATAGCAATGCGTTTCGCATACGTGTGCTTGGCGAGTTTCCAATGGCTGACGATGATACGATTATTCCGTTTCACGTCGCCGAGAGCGCCATACATCGAGACATTGAGGTTACGCCCGACATTAGGCCGATATGGGGCTTGGACGTGGCAAGGTTTGGCACGGATAAGACTGCATTATGCAAAAGGTATGGCAATGTCGTGACAGATATTACCGCGTGGCAGGGATTAGACTTAATGCAGACTGTGGGCAGAGTAATGGCTGAATATGAAAGCCTATCGCCCAGCCTGCGCCCAAACGAGATCCTCGTGGATAGTATTGGCGTTGGCGGCGGTGTAGTTGATAGATTACGTGAGTTAGGCGCGCCAGTGCGTGGAATTAATGTTGGCGAAGCGCCCGCGATGGGCAAGACCTACACAAACTTACGCAGCGAGTTGTGGTTTAAGACAAAGGGATGGCTCGAAGATAGATCCTGCAAATTACCAAAGAATGACCAACTCTTAGCCGAGCTAACTGGCATAAGGTACTCATTTACCAGCGCAGGCAAGATGAAAGCCGAAAGTAAAGACGAAATGCGAAGGCGTGGCCTAAAATCGCCCGATTTAGCCGACGCATTATGCTTAACTATGGCTTCCGACGCAGCTACAGCCCTATCTGGAGCAAATATAAGCTGGAAAAAGTCAATTAAACGCAATTTAAAGGGAATTGCATGAACCAAAAAAAATTTTCAAATTTGTCACCCAAGATGAAAAATTTAATGATGAATAAATGGATAAAAAGCTATATGAGCCGTGGTTTGACGTTGGAAGATGCCCAACATGCCGCTAGGTGGCGCGCTGGGACGTGGAAGTTATCAGATAGAATGCGCGTTGTACTAGCTAATATGGAAAAATTGTGATAGTTTGTAAAAAAACAACGTATAGGCTATAATTATGCCACAAAATCAATTTATGAGCTTTTTAAACTCGTTAGACAAAGGCGCGAGTGACAGGAACAGCATTACCGAGTTTCTGGCTAACGTTTTGACGCCCGGTGACGAGATGGAATACGTTAATGGTCAACTTATGACTACTGGCGGCAAACCTGTTGAAAATATTGGTGATAAAACGTATTACGGCACGCTAGGCCAAGCTAATTTTGCGGGCAATGACCCAGTAAAGCAGGGTTTGCTATCAAAAATGACTGAAGCACCCGATAAAGCAGCGCGTAAGTTTGGTTTGCTAAATAAAGACGTGCAAGTGCCAGACAGTGACTATTACAGTTTATTATACGGCGTAAAGCCACTTGGCCCTATAAAAGAAACAGTTTTGCCTGACATAACTGACGAGCAAGAGTTCTTTAACTTTGTAGAAGAGTTTAAAGATGACCCAGCGTTTGGTGTCTACAAAGGTAACTTGGAGATGATGCGCAAAGTATTTGACTTAATGAAGCAGCAGAATTTAGACTTGTAATGGGCTTGTTAGATCAAAATACATACCAAGGTGGGACAAACGCTCAATGGGCTGACTATGTAGACAGCTTAAAGGTAACGCCAATGAGCTTTACCGCAATGGACGCCGCAAAATTTATAGCTGAGGCCACGCCTATTATTGGCGACGCTATGGCGGCTAAAGAAATATATGATGAGCTGCAAAAAGATAATCCTAATTATAAATATGCAGCAGGATTAGGCGCTTTAGCTTTAGTTGGCATTATACCGGGCGTTGGTGATGCGCTTAAAAAAGGTGGACGTGGATTACTTGACGTAGTTAACCGCATTGAAGTTGATCCTAACGCGCTGGGCATGTCTGGTGGTAATATTAGGTTAAAGCCGCCAACTAAAGAAGAACTAGACCCATACGGGTTTCAAAAAACAAAAATGGATATACCTCTTTCAGACGTTGATGTAGATTTTACTCTAGACCCCAATCTTTCACCAAAGAAAAAATTAGACTTAGAAAGCTTAGAAGGGAAAGTGGCTGTACCTCTCATGGGTGATAGGTCAAGCGTTGGCACTGTTAAAGGCCTACTAGGAAACACATTTGAAAATCCTGTAGATGTTGGCGGCGGTATAGACTTTATGAGGTCTGGAGCAAATCAATTAGATGATGCTATTTGGGCATCTAAAAAAGGAATTATATCAAGAATTGATAATAATGCTGCTAAATTACAAGAAGCTAATAATGGAGCGGATATAGTTGGTATTTCATTAGGAATGTCTCCAGATGCAGTTGATTTTGCTGATTTTACGTCTGAAGTTATGGCAGAAATGGTAAAGTTTGCGCCAATTAAAAAATCTGACGTAATTCAATATGACCAATATATGAAAGCGTATGACCCTAATTGGGTAGGTTTAGAAAGTCCAGATTTAAGACCTTATTTAAAAATGGTAAAACCAGACATTAGAAAAGCATTTATTAGAGGTATGGACAATAGGGCAATGCAAGATGCAGGCTTTCCAAGTCCTGCTATGATAAGAAAATCGGTAACAGATCCTAATCAGGTAAATATGGGAAGTGGAATGGCTGGGCTTTCTGTTGGTAAAATTAACCCAAAAAGTGGTTTATTATATAATAATGCTAAAGATTTTAAAAAAGGTTCTAATATTCAAGGACTAGCTCAAGTTCCCCACAGCACATATGATACACAAATAAAAGGTGAATATTTAGGAGGCGTGGAAACTCCAGTTTATCAAGGTGAAGTATTTAAGGATCTTTGGGACTCTATGTCTGGAAAAACAACAAAAGCAGGAAAGCCATTAAACAATGCGCACAAAACGCATGCATTAAAAACTAAAATGTCAGGCCAACTTTTAACTGAAGAAATTTTACAAAATATTATGAATGCGCAAGGGCTTCTTCGATGAATAGTGGTGGTACTTCGTCTGCGTCTACTTTTAACAGTAAACAAACAAATCTATCAAATTGCTCAATAGCAACTGGGTCTTTTTGGTCAAAAAACATTGCCCTTAAAACAATATCTTCACGAATTTTTTCTAAATATGCGTCTGTCATAATTATCCCTCCTACGGATTATTATCTTAACTTTTTATATTACAAAACGCAATACCTAGTACAATCTACATAAATATGTTATACAGAAATAAACTGAGAGTTGACTAATGCCAATTACAACATATGCAGAATTAAAGACAAATATTGCAGATTTTCTTAATCGAGATGATCTAGCATCAATTTCGTCTACGTTTATATCGCTCGCTGAAGATGATCTAAACCTTAGATTGCGTCATTGGAGGCAAGAAAAGCGCAGCACAGCCGAGATTGACACGCAATACAGCGCAATTCCCGCAGATATGCTAGAAATAATACGATTTTATATAACAAGCGGAGATACACGCCCACTTGAGCTAATTTCGCAAGCAGAAATGCTTGATCGCAAGTTTAGAAATTTAAACACAAGCGGTCAGCCAGCATATTACGCACTTACAGCAGGCGAGATTGAAGTTTACCCAGTGCCAGATGGTACATATACTTCAGAATTGTATTATTACAGCCGAATACCCGCGCTAAGTGATAGTAATACATCAAATTGGGTATTGGATTATTATTCTAGCGCATATTTATATGGCTCACTAATACATTCTGCGCCATACTTAAAGGATGACGCTAGAATACAAGTGTGGGCAGCGTTATACCAAAGCGCAATTGACGCAATTAACGCTGAAAGCGAAAAAGCTAAATTTGGCGGTTCAGGCCGTCGTATGAAAATAAGGGCATATTAAAATGAGTTTTACAGATACATTTGAAACACGAGTATTGACTTGGGTATTTACTGCAAGTTCAGCAACACGCCCGACAGCGTGGTTTATAGCATTATACACTGCAGCTCCAAATGATACGGGCGGTGGCACTGAAGTTAGTGGCGGCGGATATGTGAGAAAAGCAGCAACATTCACAGTTTCTGGGGATACTGCAAGCAACTCTGGTGCAATTGAATACCCAACTGCAACGGGAAATTATGGCACAGTTAGCCACGTTGGTATTTTTGACGCATCATCTGGCGGTAACTTAATAGCGTATGCAGCTCTATCAGTGTCAAAAACTATTTCTACTGGAGATGTATTGCGTATCCCCGCCGGGGATTTGGATGTTACTTTATCATAAGGTTAGACAATGGCATTTGTAATTAAAGATCGTGTACGTGAAACAACAACCACGACAGGCACATCTGCAATATCGCTAGGTGGTACATCCACATCTTTTGAAGCATTTAGCGATCATATGTCTAATGCGGATACAACGCATTATGCGATAGTACACAGCACGGCTGATGAATGGGAAGTTGGTTTAGGCACTTGGAACACTGGAAATACATTAACGCGGACAACTGTACTATCTAGCTCTAACAGTAACGCAGCAGTAAGTTTTACATCTGGTTCTAAAGATGTATTTATGACCTACCCTGCATCTCAGTCTGTTTCTAATTTACCTTTATCTGGCGGTGCAATTACAGGCAACGTAACTTGGGGTGACAACGACAAAGCCATATTCGGTGCTGGCAGTGACTTGCAGATTTATCACGATGGTAACAATAGATTAGTAACATCTGGTGATCTATTAGTTAACATCACTGATGGTGATGAATTTCAGATTTTGGGTAGCTCAACTGCTGTACTAAGAGCCACAGCGACAGGCTCTGTACGACTGTTTCACAACGGCGCAGAAAAACTAACTACAACATCAACAGGCATTGACGTAACAGGCACAGTGACTTCCAATGATGTAAACATTACAGATACAACACCTAATCTAAAGTTTACTGATACGGATGGAAATCATTTAGCTAATATAACACAATCAGGTTCACATCTTTATATAGATAATGATTCTACTGGTAACATTCGAATGAGAGTTGATGGTAATACTGAACGTCTTACAGTTAACTCAACAGGTGTAAACGTAACAGGCAACGTTGCAGTATCTGGCACAGTAGATGGCGTAGACATAGCATCAAGAGACGGCATACTCACAAGCACAACTACAACAGCTAATGCCGCTTTGCCAAAAGCTGGTGGTACACTGACAGGTGATTTAGACTTTGGTGATGATATTAAAGCTAAGTTTGGTGACAGTGATGACTTACAAGTGTTTCATTCTGCTGGTAATTCTTTTGTACAAGATGCTGGTGCTGGTGATTTATTTATAGCTGGCTCAAATGCAGTTCGTATAACTAACTCAAGTGCTAGTGAAACTTATGCAACATTTAATTTAGATGGTAGTGTAAACCTTTATCACGATAATACTTTAAGATTTCAAACTAGTTCAACTGGAATTTCAGTGGCTGGAAATGTATTTGTAACAGGTACAGTAGATGGTCGAGATATAGCTACAAACATTCCATCCTCTTTGGGAACATCAGGTCAAGTTCTTACAGTTAACTCTGGGGCTACAGCAACTGAATGGGCTGATGCTTCTGGCGGTGGCGGCGGAATAACAACAGGCAAAGCAATTGCTATGGCAATGGTATTTGGATAATAACAGGAGAATAAAATGACTGCACCAAACGTAGTTAGTGTTGCAACTATAACAGGCAAGACAGATGTGCTTGCGGCAACAACAACAGCCACAGCAATAACAACTGCGGCAACAGGTAAATTACTAAAGATAAACTCAGTTATCATAGCTAACATTGATGGCACAAACGATGCTGATATCACTCTTGATTTGTTTAGGTCGAGTACAGCTTACAAGATAGTAAGTACAGTTACAGTACCAGCAGATGCTACTCTCGTAGCTATAAGCAAAGACAGTGCAATATATTTAGAAGAAGGTGATGCACTAAGGGCAACAGCTAGTGTAGATGGAGACTTACAGGTTATCTGTAGTTACGAAATTATATCTGAGTAATCCATGAAAAACAGTGTGCATGATAATGGTGGTTTTATAGGACGTGTAGCAGACTATGCGGCTACTGATTATTATCAAACTATTAGTGGGTATTTGGCATATTCTTTTACTTTTGATAATATTACTTTTGGCATTAATTCTCAATTAACTAGACCTACAGGTTTATTTTTTAAGCCAGATGGTACTCTTTTATTTGTGGTAGGTAGAGACACAGATAAAGTGTTTTCTTATGGACTTACAACAGCATGGGATTTATCTACAGCTAGTTATACTGGAGATTCATTTAGTGTAGCTTCACAAACTATCGTACCTAGTGGTATACACTTTAAGCCAGATGGTACAAAACTTTATATAGCTGGAGAAGTTACCAATTCCATTAGTGAATACTCTTTGTCTACAGCTTGGGATATTACAACAGCATCTATAACTACAGCTGGCGGTGTGACATCTGAAGAGTCAGGAGTTTTGGATGTAACTTTTAAACCTGACGGCACTAAGTTTTACACAGTTGGTTTTATGACTGGTGATGTGCATGAATATTCTATGACTACAGCATGGGATATTTCTACAAAGTCATTTAGTGGAAATGAACTTTCTTTAAACTCACAAGTTGGTTGGCCTACAGATATAGCTTTTAACAGTGATGGTACTATAATGTATGCTATTGGAGAAAGTAATTACTTTGCTAGTTGGGATTTATCTACAGCTTATGATGTTACTACTGCTACATTTAATAGTAGGTTTTCTGTAACTGGTAATACTAGAGGTATTAGCTTTAAATCTGATTACTCAAAATTATATTTAGTAGAATTTAATAATGATACGGTAAGGCAATACTCAGCATCTAGTATCATAGTTAATAAAAACAAAAAGAACACTGGCGTTTGGAGTATGGATGCAGATTACCTTAATGCAGAATTGCAAGATACTGGTTTAGATATAGATGCTGTCTATGGTACTACATACCTAAGAGAATTAACATCATTTCCACAAGAGTTTTCATCAGGCTCTGGAGGTGCAGGTCGAATTGATGTGACTTTTATATTTGATATGACCTTCAGTACAACAGATACTGGATGTATATTAGACCAAGGTGGAACTACAGACGGTCTTTATGTAGGTATGGTGTCAGGAGGCAATCTTAGGTTGTCTGTTTCTGGTGCAGTATCAGGAGTATCTAACGAAACATCTACTACAACAACAGATATGTCTGCTTATGCTGGTGTAGCTGGTCAACTTATTGTTACTATTGATTATCAAAACCATATTCAGTGTTGGTGGAATGATACCACTAATGGAATTAATCAAATAGTTTCTGTAGATTTTAATGGTAACGGCGATTGGGCTGGTAATAATGCCGCAGGAGTAGGTCAAGGAAGTCAAGGAAGTAGTGTACATGGTGGTCATTCTAACTCAGCTTTTACAGGTACACTAACTAGGTATCGAGAAATCACAACCTACATTGACACAAGTACATTTTAGGAGGGTTACAAAATGAAAAATAGTGGACTAATAACTAAAACAATAAACACTCCTACAACAAGTTCAGCTAGTGGTGTCTGGAGTTTACAAGAGCAATACGAAGCAGAGACTAATAATGCTTGGCCTAAGTTTCATCAGCTTTCAATTACTAGTGGATTAACCATGTGGTATGATGCTACTGATATTACAACTTTGTTTACAGACACATCTAAAACCACAAATGTAACATCGCATGGCGACACTGTTAGATTATGGGCTGATAAGAGTGGAGGCGGTTATGATATGACTACAGTTTCTACTTACGAGCCTACCTACGATACTCAATCACACACACAAGAATGTGTAGATTTTGATGGTACTAATTGGACGTATAATGCCACAGATAAAGTTGTTAAGCAGTTATATGCAGTAGTGAGTTCCACTGCTACAACAAGTCATGTTCTTTTTGGATTTGATAATGCAGATAATCAATATGCACATTATGATACTGGTGGTACAGTTTACAATTCTTCCCCAAATTTAAATGGCACTGCCGGATCTTATCAGACAGTAAGTGGATATACTGGTATTCCTACTACAGGAGTTCATCTTCTTATGGTTGATTTAGTAAACTTTGTGCGTATGGATTTTACACAGTACTCATCCAATAGCCCTTACAATCATGGTGGTGGTTCTACTGGAACATATATTGGTAGACGAGAAAATTCAGCAACTGCAAGTATTTTTAATGGCAAAATTATAGAGATGATAGGATATGACCGACATTTAACTTCTTCAGAAATTGAAAATGTAGAAGATTATTTAAACAGCAAGCATGGCCTTGGCTTAACAAGGTAAAGGAATGATATCATGACACTATACACAATTAATCAAACCTATCCTAAAACTTTACCACACAGGATAGTTCTCTCAGACGGTACAACTCGTACTGACAACACAACATTTACTGATGTTGAGATAGCTGATGCTGGTTATACTGTAGCACCTGACATACCTTCACATACAAGTGATCAACAAGTATTCTGGAATAATACTGATTGGTATGTGCAAGACATGACAGGTAACGAATACGATGTAAGAAATTATGCTCAAGAGTTAATACTTGGTTACTGTCCTGAGTGGAAGCAAAGAAACATAACCAACAGGTCAATGGAGTTAGTTCAAAAAGGTTCAGATAATTGGACAGCAGAAGAACTAGCTGAGTATAATGCTAATCAAGCTATTTGGACTAAGATAAAAGAGATACGTGATGCATCTAATACACTAGAAGCTATGTCACCTATACCGCATGATTACTGGTTAGATGAGCATTGGCCTGAAGGTATAGGAATGTAGAATGACATTTAGTACAGCCCCTTTTTCAAGTACAGCATTTTCATCATTTGAAAATATAGCAATAGGAGCAGGAGTACAGGCTAGTGTGTCTGTTTCATCTAATGTTACGTCATCTGCATTAACTGTTAAGGATTGCTCTTTAAGCGTATTGCCGTCATCTTCGCTAACAATTTCATACAATAGGTTTAGAAATGTTGATGGTAATGTTGCGCCAAATCTTTTATTTTCAACGAGTTCCGTTGTGGTTTCCTCTGGGTCATCAAGTATAAACCCAAATTCTGCATTATCCACAAATTACGAAAGACTTTTATCAAATAGCAGCCAATTAAACGTAGCTTCTAGTATGTTGGTATCAGCTATAGAAAAATGGGAAGAAGATGCAGATACACCTGAAACGTGGGTTGACTACGTTAAGGCAAGCGAAACTTGGATAGAAGTGCAACCAACACCGGAAACATGGACGCTTTGTTAATGTTGCAAATTTGCATAATTTATGGCAATGTGTTGCCAAATAGGAGACTAAATAATGGCTGATACTACAACAACCACATATAACTTAGTTAAGCCAGAAGTCGGTGCATCTGAGGATACTTGGGGTACTAAAATAAACACCAACTTGGACAGCGTTGATAATTTACTGGATGGGACAACTGCAATAAGCCCGGACTTAACAGCGTTAAAGATTGGCGGGGCTACAGTCACAGCATCCGTCACTGAGTTAAACAAGTTAGATGGCGTGACAGCTACAACTGCTGATATTAACTTGCTAGATGGCGTGACAGCTACAACTGCTGATATTAACTTGCTAGATGGCGTGACAGCTACAACTGCTGAATTAAATTACGTTGACGGCGTTACAAGCAATATACAGACGCAGCTTGATACAAAGTATGTATCTACAACTCAAGCCGAGGCAGTTTGGGAGACAGGTACTAGCACAACTGAAAGCATTGTTTCGCCAGCTAAAGTTAAAGCGGCGATCGAAGCTCTTGCCCCCGATAATGGAATTGGCGTGGGCCAGACTTGGCAGGATGTTGAATCAAGCCGTACAGATGGTACTTCATATCAGAACACAACAGGTAAATCTATTTCGGTTGCTATTACTGGTTACGGCAATGGATCTTTTAGAAATTTTGAAGTCAGCACAGATAACTCATCGTGGATTACTGTTGGTCGCTTTCACCCAAACAGTGGACAATGTATGAACGCGGTAATACCTAATAATTATTATTACAGGTTTGCTAGTGGTGCTTCAATTACAACATGGGCGGAGCTAAGATAAATGCCATTAATACCGCTAGATATACAACCCGGCATTTACCGAAATGGCACTGAATTACAATCGTCAAATCGTTGGCGAGACAGTAATTTAATACGTTGGGTAGATGGCACTATGCGTCCAATTGGTGGCTGGCGCACCCGATCTGATACTGCGGCGGACGCAAAGGTGCGCGGTTTACTTACGTGGGTTTCTAATGACCAAAGCAGATACATTGTTGGTGGCACGTATGATAAATTATATAGTTGGACTTCTGCTGGAGTGCGCCACGATATAACCCCAACAAGTTTTGCATCAGGCAGAGAAAGTGCAGAAGCATTTACAGGGTATGGCGGTAGCTTCTATGGCAATTATGCATACGGCGTAGCAAGGCCAGACACGGCAAGAACACAGCCTGCCACAACTTGGTCATTAGAAAATTGGGGCGAGTATCTCTTAGCATGTAGCCCAGATGATGGGAAGATATACGAGTGGCAATTAAGTAATTCTACCCCTGCTGCTGTAGTGGCAAACGCGCCAATTAATAATGAGGCAATTGTTGTCACTGAAGAAAGATTTGTGTTTGCACTTGGTGCAGGCGGCAATCAACGTAAAATACAATTTAGTGATCGAGAAGATAACACGACATGGACGCCCGCAGCTACAAATGAGGCTGGTGATATTGAATTAAACACAAGTGGCAGAATTATGGCTGGTGTTCGAGTGCAAGGCCAGACATTGATATTAACAAGCACAGATGCGCACGTTGCAAATTACATTGGCGCACCATACGTTTATGGTATTGAGCGTGTTGGCTCTAGCTGTGGTTTGGTAGCTAGTAAGGCATATGCATCAGTTGATCAAGGTGCATTCTGGATGGGTAATCACTCGTTTTATGTTTATGCAGGCGGTGTAGCTCAACAGCTTGAAAGTGAAGTATCTGACTATGTATTTGGCGATATAAATCGAGCGCAAATTAGCAAGGCTTTTGCTGTGCCGAACAGTACATATGGCGAGATATTCTGGTTTTACCCATCAGGTTCGTCTACTGAAAATGATAGATACGTTGTTTATAATTATGTTGAACGCACTTGGTACATTGGCGAACTTGGCAGAACGGCAGGCGCTGATATGGGTACGTTTAAGCAGCCGTTCTGGGTTTCAGCAGATGACAATAAATTATACGAGCATGAGATTGGGTTTAACTATGGCAGCATGTCACCATTTGCAGAGAGCGGGTCTATATCATTAGGAACTGGCGATAATGTTATGGCGGTAACTGAGATGATCCCAGATGAAAAGACGCAGGGCGATGTTACTGTAACATTTAAATCAAGGTTTTATCCAAACGGAACAGAAAGATCATATGGATCTTTTGTAATGTCAAATCCAACTTCATTAAGGTTTACAGGGCGACAGATCAGATTAAGGATAGACGGCAATACTTTAGGAGATTGGCGTGTTGGTATTAATAGGATAAACATCACACCGGGCGGTAGAAGATGAGCGAGCAGCAACAGCGAGCGCCAGATGTAATTGGTAATGATTGGCGAACGTGGGGTCGCCGATTAGTTGCATATATTGCCCAAACGAGATCCACGCTAGTTCAACAGAATGGAGATGAGAATGCAGCAGAAGATGGCACTCTTATGTGGAATCGAGTATACAAATATCCAGTTGTAAGTGAAGGTGGAGAGTGGCGTCAAATTGTAATGGAAGGTGGACACGCTAACTTTATTAAAACATCAGACGTTACACCGGCTCTAGCAAATACAGCATACAAGCTGACCTATGACGTACCAACTGGTAATTCAAAAATCACACAAGGCACACCAGCAAGTAGAATTGTATTTGAAGAGGCTGGGGAATATGTATTATCATTTTCTGCGCAAATATCATCAACAAGCGCAAGCACAGTACATTTTTACTTCTGGCCTAGCATAAATGGTACGAATGTAGATAATAGCGCTATGACAACTGCATTACACCAGAATAACGCTACAGTTGTTACGTCACGAACACAGATATTTACTGTGGCGGCTGGTGATTATTTAGAAGTAAATTACATGATGGATAACACTGACGGATTTTTAAATTACACTGCTGCATCATCACCCGTTCCATCAATACCATCCTCAACATTATCAATTACGAGAACGCACGCATGAATGAAGAATTAGAAAGATGTAAGCCTTGGATAGAAGCAGCTCTAGAATACTCTGGCGGCACGCATGACTTCATTGATATTGCTGAAGGAATATATAAGGGTACATTGCAGTTGTGGCCTTCACCAAAGGGGTGCATAGTCACAGAAATTGTGGTATACCCAAGAAAAAGAATGTTAAACGTGTTTTTAGGCGGTGGCGAATTGGATCAAATTTTGGATATGCACCAAGATGTGGTAGAGTGGGCTAAAGCGCAAGGATGCGCGGCACTAACCATGACGGGGCGTGTCGGCTGGAAAAAACCATTGGCGAAACATGGCTGGCATCAGCTTCACTCGTCTTATGTTAAGGAGTTTGAATAATGTCTAAAGGCGGGTCAACATCATCAAGTGTTACAGTACCAGATTATATAGAAGATGCGGCACGACGTAATTTAAATAAAGCTGAAGGCATATCGCAAATAGGTTACACGCCATACTATGGCCCAGACGTAGCTGCGTTCACACCTATGCAACAGGCTTCATTTCAAAATACGGCAAATGTTGCTGATGCATTTGGTATGGGTGCGCCTAGCAGTAGCTTTGATATAATGGGCGGCATGGGCGAGCCTACACAATATGCTAACGGCGTTCGTGGTTATTCATCTGCGCCAATTTACGAGCAATCATTAAATGAGCTTGCCGCACGCAGGCCAGCGCAAAAAGCGTACATGGATAGTTTCTTTATTGACCCATACACAGGCGCACCGGGCGCTAACGTGCAATCTCCCAATGCGATGTATCCAACATATGATGGAACGCAAGCTTCGGCTATACAAAGTATGCAAGACAGTCGGGGTGATTATCGCAGCGATCGCAACAAGCAAAGAATGTTGGATATGATGAATAGGGAAGCTACCTCTCCATTTCAGCCGGGTTCAAGCACTGCTGGCACAAATTACGCAGTTTATGATAAATCGCAAGGTTTTACAGCTCCGGGATACTTTGGTGCAATTCAAAATATATTTGACCCAAAAATACCAGATGCTACAGGATCAGATTACGGCTTGCAAAATCCAAACACGACTTCAATTGTTGCCGGCGGATATGATGTCGGCGAAGTAGATCCGAGGCTTGCAATGGCTGCGGGTTACAGATTGCCTATTGAAAAACAGCCCGGAAATTATGATTTATTTAGCGGACGTGGACGAAGAACAAGTGGCGTTGGCAATAAAGGCGGTGAGTATGGATTACTAGGCGATATAGGCGGGGCAATAGGTGACGCAACTGGATTTACTAGCTACAATACGCCTGACGTTATACAGGGCAGAGTAGACGCAGAAGCGGCTAGAATGGCTTCTGAAAGAGCGGCTAGGGAAAGGCGATCTGCTTCTGCTGATAGGCGCAGAAAAAATCTTAATAAAAAAACTGGCGGCGGATTATCTGTAGATCAGCGCAAGGCTAGTGCCGCAAAAAAATATGGTGGGCTGAAGACCAAAGGTAGGTAAGCATTATGAACAAGATGACTAATTTTAAAAGAAAAGAGGCTTAATATGTCGTATGGCACTACAGGATGGAATGCGGCTCAAGTTGCCAATGCGGCACAAAATTCTTCCGCACAACCAAACGGAACGTATAACCCAATGGGTAATAATTATAGCGCTATTAATGGCGGCATAATGCCCGGTGGCAAGGGCGGACAAGGATTAAATAGCAACCCTACAATAGCTCCACAAGGTAGCTTCAACGTAAACCAAGCGGCGGCTGGTGGTTTACAGCAGGCTATGCAAGGCACTCAAGCGGCGATGCAAGGGCCAAACATTGGTCAATTTATGAACCCATACACCCAGCAAGTTACGCAAAACACGTTAGCTGATCTTGAGCGCCAAAGGCAGATGCAGATGAACACAATGGGAGCGCAAGCATCAAACGCGGGAGCGTTTGGGGGTTCGCGCCACGGCGTTGCAGAAGCTTTAACTAATGAAGGATTTGCAAGGCAAGGCGCACAAGCATTTGGTAATCTGCAACAGCAAGGGTTTAACACTGCATTAGGTGCGGCGCAAAACCAACAGCAATTACAAATGGGCGGAGCTGCACAAACTGGCGCACTCGCAAACCAAGCATTTAACACAGGTCAGGCAATTCAAGACAGGCAAGAGCGACAAGGTTTACTACAGCAAGGTTTACAGCAAGCACTCATTGATGCGGCTAAACAGCAGTATGATAGTTACACTGGAGCGCCACAGCAAGCATTATCAGCGCCACTTGCTGCGCTTGGTGTTGCGCAAGAAGGCGGCGCAAAAACAACAACAGAAAGCCAAAGTCCGGGCTTGTTAAGTTATCTACAAGCATTTGGCGGGATGGGATAAGCATATGATAAAAAAGCCAGCAGAAATCATTCAAGATAGGATGAACCCAAGTCAGTCTCGTGGCGGTTTAGGCGGCTTACTTGACTATGCCAGAGAGCAAAACCCCAACACTGGTTTGAGCAGATTTCAAAACTTTGCCGCAGCTCTTGACCCATTAATTATGCCAGAGATGCGTGCAGGCGAAGCAATACGCGAACGTGGTATGCAACGTGTAGCTGCTGGTAATGTGAATAAGACTGTTGAGTGGTTGAAAAACAACGGATACGCAGACGCGGCTGCTGTTATAGAGGCTAATCCGTCTGCCGCATCAAATGTGGTAAGTGCAATTTTATCAAACAGAATGAAGCCTAAAGATACATTTAGAATAGCCACGCCAGAAGAGGCGAAAGCATATGGCGCTCTTGCTGGTCAATTTGATAGCAGTGGTAAATTTTACTCAACACAAAAAGTTGAGATGAGTAAAGATTTGACTGCGGCTCAAGCTCAATCCAAAGGCTTTGTTGAAAGAGCAGAATTTTCACAAAACATTTTAAATGATTTAGAAAATCAAGGCACTATGATGCGAAATTATATAGCTGGCTCTATACCTTTTGGTAATTTCCTTAGAACCCCAGAAGGCCAAAAATATGATCAAGCAAAGCGTGATTTTATTAATGCTATACTACGTCAAGAAAGTGGCGCAGCTATTGGTAAGGATGAATTTGACAATGCTGAATTGCAATACTTTCCACAGCCAAATGATGGGCCAGAAGTTATAAAGCAGAAAAGACAAGCAAGAGAAGCTAAAATTAGCGGTTTAAAATATACCGCAGGGCAAAATGTTAACAACCAAGCTAACGGCAACGGCAATGGATTTTCTGTAACAAGTGTAGTACCGGGAAGATAATAATATGGATAAATTTCAAATAATGACACCCGATGGCTATGAAGTTGAAATATCTGCGTCTAGCCAAGAAGAAGCATTAGAAAAAGCAAAATCTAACTATAAAAAATTACCACGCATTATTAAAAAGATGGATGGTAATGTACGCATATTTGAGCGTAAGGATGGGCAGAGATATTTGGTAAGCCCGTCATACTCTACATCTGACCAAGATAGAATTAACACTATCATGGCAGGAGAAACAGACGCAGGGCAAGCGTCTAAGTCTAGCTTTTACCAAGATGTACTAGATAAATATCCACTAGCTTCAAGAGCTGCGGTATATCTTGGTGCAACTCCATTTGCTGGCAAATACACTGATGAAGCTATGGGTCAAACTTTTGGAGAACAAGCGGCAATAGCAACACGCGCAGCTCAATCGGCTATGGCAAGCGAACGTCCAATAGAAAACGCTGCAATAGGTCTGGGTAGCGGCGTGATTAACTCTGCGGCTATGTTGGCGGCTTTACCAGCTAAAGCTACAGCAGCCCTTGCTGGGCCATTGACGCAAACCTTACCAGCAACAATTGCGCGTGGCGTTGCAACTGGTTCTGGATTGGGAGCATCAGAGGGACTTATATCTGGGTATGGCGACGGGTCAACAACGCAAGAGCGAATTGAAAGCGCAAAACAGGGCGTAATGTTTGGCGCAGGAGCTGGCGCAGTTTTAGGTACAGCAGCACCTATAGTTGGTAAGGGTGTTAAAAACTTAGCAGATTGGGTAAAACAAACTGACGTTGGGTTAATCTCAAATGCTTTAAATATATCTGGGAATGCGGCTAGAGTAATTAAGAACACATTTGAGCTAGGCGGAGATGTTAATAGCGCACTATCATCTATACAAAGAGCTGGTGATGAGGGAATGCTTGCTGATGCAGGATCTGCGGCGCAAGCATTGTTAGATGCATCCGCCTCAAGTGGCGGTCAGTCTTCAATGGTGGCGCGCACTGCCATAAATGAGCGCATGGCAAGAACTGGTCAAAACTTGGACGCTACATTTAATGAAGTTTTAGGAGAAGCTGAAATTGGCCCTAAAACTGCTGTAGAAAATATTGCAAAAAGAACGCAAGCCCAAAGAAGCGATTTATATAATGAAGCATTTAGAGGCCCGAAATCTGCAATTGATTATAGCTCAGAAAAAGGCGATCAAATATTTAAAGTTTTAGATAGAACCCCAGATAATGTTTTATCAAAGGCAATCGCAGATGCTAATGAGGCTATACAAATTAGTGGTATGCCCGCAAATCAACAAATAAAAGTTATAGTTGGCGACAACGGAAAAATTATATTTAGTGAACTACCAAATGTTATGCAATTAGACCAATTGAAGAAATCTTTGCAATCTATTGCATATGAGAATGTTGATGATTTTGGCAGATTAACTGGCAAAGGTAGTAGCTATAATAAACTAGCATCAGATTTACGTGATGCTGTATCTGACGCCGTGCCTGTTTATGGTGATGCGGTAAAACTTGGTGGCGATAAAATAGCTGAAGAGCGATCATTTAAATTAGGTGCTGACCTTCTTAAACCAAACACAGAACTTGAAGATGTATTAGATCAATTTAATGCAAGCACACCAGTGGCGCAGCTTGAAGCTGCAAAGACAGGCTTGCGCAATTATATTGATAAGGCAATGAATGACGTAAAAGCTATTGCATCTGACCCTACGGCAGAAGCCATTGACGCCAGACAAGTTATAAAAGTTGTAACTGATTTAAGTTCTGGTAGCTCAAGAAATAAAATAAAAGCTTTACTGGGAGCTGAAGCGGATGCGCTACTAAAGCAAATAGATGCAGCGTCTCAATCAGCAGTTGTTAAGGCATCTATGGCGGTTAATTCCAAAACAGCACAACGTACTGCAATTAACGAAACAATCAAAGAAATAACAAAACCCGGTGTAGTTGGTACTGCACTTAGGGGTGAGCCTTTGCAGACTTCACAGAGGTTAATTCAAGCTATATCTGGAATGACTGATGAATTTACTGAAAGCCAAAAGCAAAAAGTTTTTGTGGAAATAGCTACAGCACTAACGCAGCGCAAAGGCAGATCTGCACAAGAAGCATTAAAGTTAATATCTGGCGCTATAAAAGGGCAAGACTTAACGGAAGCTCAAAACAGATTTTTAGCACAACAAATATCAGTAACTTTGTTTGGCGGAGCTACACCAACTGCATCTGAAGCCGCATCAAATCTTGTGAATTAAGGAATAGATCATGGAATTAAAACCAAAGTCACGTATGGAAATTGAAGGCATTGTCCAAGACGCCATTGCCAGCGCAGTAGATTTCGTTGAAAGCGAGATAAGCCAAGATAGAATTAAGGCGCAGCGATACTATGACGGCGAAGTTGACCTTGGTTATGAAGATGGCAGAAGCAAAGTTGTAGCCACAAAAGTACGTGATACTGTACGTGCTGTAAAACCAAGCCTAATGCGTATATTCCTAAGTACAGCAAAGCCAGTGGAGTTTGTCCCGCGTGGCCCAGAAGATGTAGCAATGGCAGAGCAAGCCACTGAATTTATGCACCACGAGTTTACACGTTTAAATGGCTACCGGGTGATAAACGATGCATTCCAAGATGCACTTGTGAAGAAGCAAGGTATCGTAAAGGCATACTGGATGACATATCCAGAAGCAGAGATATACACGTTCACAGACTTAAATGATGACGAGCTGACATATCTCACAGATGACGATGAAGTTACAGTAATCGAGCAAACTACAGAAATGAGTATCTCAATGGATGAGATGGGCATGGAAGTAGAAGTACCAAAGCACGACATAAAAATTAGTCGCAAGCAAGAGCAAGGCGAGCTGTGTATAGAGAGTGTTCCGCCAGAAGAATTTTTCATTAACCGAGACGCACGCAATCTCAAAGATGCTTACTTGGTGGCTCACAGAACTGAAATGCGTGCAGGCGATTTAATCGGCATGGGATATGACCCAGACGTTGTATTAGACTTAGATAGCTTCGATAGCGGGTCAGAGATGACTGAAGCTGAAGTACATGAAAGACGTGGATACAGCTTGGATACATCTGACGAGGATGAGCAAGATCCGGCAATGAAAAACGTGAGTGTAACAGAAGCATACATGCGAATAGACGCAGATGGCACTGGCATACCAATATTACACAAGATTACTTGCGGTGGTACATCATATGAATTGCTAGACTTTGAGCCATGTGATGAGTTACCTTTTGCTAAGTTTGAGATAGACCCAGAGCCACATACATTCTATGGACGTTCACTAGCTGAAATAGTTATGGATGACCAAGACGCGGCAACGTCAGTTTTACGCTCAATCTTAGATAACGTTGCAATGACAAACAATCCACGTCTGGCGGTCATAGAGGGCGCAGCCAACATTGACGACGTGCTAAATAACGAGATTGGTGCAATTGTGAGAATGCGCCAAGCTGGTGCAGTGCAAGACTTGTCAGTGCCATTTACCGCTGGGCAGACGTTAGGTGCATTAACTTACCTAGATGGCCTTGTAGAGAGCAAAACAGGCGTCTCACGTGCTTCTATGGGGTTAGACCCAGATGCAATGCAGTCTACAACTAAAGCGGCTGTGCAAGCCACTGTGCAAGCTGCGGCTGGGCAAGTTGAGGTTATGGTGCGTAACCTAGCAGACGGCATGAGAGACTTGTTTGGCATAATGTTGCGCCTGTCTCACAAGAATGTAGACGAAGAGCAAATGATGCGAATGAACGGCTCATTTGTCCCAGTAGATCCCCGCGTATGGGATGGCTCGATGGACGTTAGCATTAACGTTGGATTAGGCACTGGCAGAGAAGAAGAGAAAGCCTTAGCACTAAATCAAGCATTGCAAATGCAACAACTTGTGTATCAGACATATGGGCCTAACAATGGTTTAGTAAGCATGACAAACATTAGAAACACGCTTGCAGATCAATTGGCGGTATCTGGCATACGAAATGCTGACAGGTATTTTGCGCCAATTACGCCAGAGATTGAACAGCAAATGCTACAGCAACAACAGCAAGCACAAGAGGCGCAAGGCGGCGAGCAAGACCCGAATGCAGCGTTCTTGCAGGCAGAGCAAATGAAGGCTCAAGCTAAGATGCAATCTGACATGGCTAAGCTACAGCTTGACGCGCAGAAAGCCGCCGCAGACAACGATTTAAAGCGAGATCAGATGGCGCAAGACTTGCTAGTTGATGCAGCTAAAGTGTATGGTGAATATGGGACATCAGTTGATGTGGCACGCATACAAGCGGAGCAAGATAAGGTTCGCATGGTTGGTCAAATGGCACAAGGTAATCCACAGCAATGACAACAGAAATACGCATAAATGCAGAAGAGGCTAAACGTCTGAAAAACGACACGGCATTCGTGCATTTTATGCAACAGGTACGCGATGACCAACTAAGGTTATTCGCTGACAGTAGTGCATCAGACGTTGATGTACGTGAAGATGCTCACGCAATACTGCGTGCAGTGAACCAGATCGAAATTAAACTCGA
>Ga0208660_1000010_pt1 | contig 69341 bp, 96 predicted proteins | sample DEB08_DNA_13_FD_184527 | JGI IMG/M metagenome (GOLD analysis project Ga0208660, IMG submission 184527) | Aqueous microbial communities from the Delaware River and Bay under freshwater to marine salinity gradient to study organic matter... | ecosystem: Environmental > Aquatic > Marine > Coastal ... | reverse complement strand
TTATGTATGTCCTGTGCTGTCAGCTTATACTTGGCGCAACGCAGAACTTTCGCGTACAGACATACTCGTTGCAACACCTGACCACCCGCAGCGTGAAGAGTTACTAACTTACAGGACTGCCCTACGCGATTGGCCTGCTAAGAATGACGCTGGTGAATACGCCAATGGATTCCCAGACACACGCCCAGTACTAGGAGAATAAGTTTATTTAGGACAACAAAAAGGGGGCTAAGCCCCCCTTTAGTTTACTTCTTTTTTGGTAATGGTTTCTTCGGTGGTACAGGTACAGGAGTAGTCATTTCATCCATTTCCTGTTTTAATTTTGCTGTAAATCCTCCAAGAGCCATATCAGCTTGTTCCATTGCAAAGATCAGGTTATTTTTCTTCTCTTGTATATCTTGAAGCTGTTTAATTGTAGAGATCACGCCTTCTGATAGGTCTTCTACATTGTGTGTTACGCCATCAATTACTATTGTGTTATCAGTCATTATTATTTCCTATTTAAAAATATCTTGCCAATTGCCAGTGGTACTCGCCTTAGAGTACTCAGTAGCGCGGTTCTCAAAGAAGTTAGCGTGTTCAACTCCATTAAGCATATAGTCCAACCAATCCAAAGGATTCTTATCGCTTCCAAAAATCTTCTTCAAGCCTAGTCCTAGTAGTCTTCGATCTGCAATGTAGCGAATGTAGAGCTTAACATCCTCTGGAGTCAGATCAGGAACATCAGCCCCTTTAAAACATAGATCAATAAAGGCATCTTCTAGCTCTACTGATCTCTCTGCTGCACAATAGATTTCATACTTCAAATCATCGTTCCACAACTCTGGGTTTTCTTGAATGTAAGTACGGAAGAGCTGAGACATACCTTCAACGTGCAAACTCTCATCTCTTACAGACCAAGTAACAATCTGTCCCATACCCTTCATCAAGTTATGTCGAGGGAAGTTGAGTAGAATAGCAAAACTACTAAATAACTGTACTCCCTCTGTAAACCCCGAATAGATAGCCATAGTCTTTGCAATATCCATCTTAGTATCCATCCCGAAATTACTAAGGTGATCATGCTTGTCCATCATAGCTTTGTGCTTCATAAACTCTTTGTATTCATCGTCCCCGTAGCCAAGTGTTTCAAGTAGAAGAGAATACGCTTCTTGGTGTACTGCTTCCATCGCGGCAAAGGATACTAGCATCATACGTACTTCAGGCTGCTTAAACGTTGGTAGGTAGTGCTTAGCATAGCCACAACATACATCAACATCTGCCTGAGTAAAGAATCGGAAGATATTGGAGAGCAACAGCTTATTGCCATCACTCAAGTTCTCTCTAAAATCCTTTAGGTCGTCTGCTAGGTTAACCTCGTCTGGCAGCCAGTGCATCTGCTGCTGTGATTTGTAATGTTCAAATGCCCATGGGTAGTTAAACGGCTTATAATATTCTCTTTCTTCTAGTAAATTACTCATCTTATCCCTCACACGCTAAACAAGCGCCCTCGTCTATACTATCAAACATATACTGCCTTAGTGCCTCGTCTGAAATAGTCTCGGCCCGTTTCATTGCTTCACTACGTAGGTAGTACAATGTTTTTACTTTCTGCTTCCACGCCATCATATGTATTGCGTGTAGCTCTTGCTTAGATACATCAGCAGGGAAGAATACATTCAGCGACTGACTTTGGCAAATATGCTTCTGTCGATCTCCTGCAAACTCTATTATCCACTTCTGATCTATTTCCACGGCGGTTTTAAATACGTCTTTAGTGTAGTCATCCAAGAAGTCAAGGTGCTGTACACTGCCGCGATTGGTAATAATACTCTTCCAAACTTCGTCCGTATTTTGATCAATCTCATCAAGAGCGTGTTCCAGATACTCATTTTTAAGAAGACTTGAACCGCTTTTTGTCTTCTGAGTAAATGCATTAGCTCTATAAGGCTCAATCGAAGGACTTGTATTACCACAGATAATACTAGAAGAAGCATTAGGGGCAACAGCAAGAAGATGAGCGTTGCGAACACCGAAACCAATCCCGTCAGGACATTCACCTCTTTCGTCTGCAAGTTGTCTTGTGGCACGTACTGCCTCCTTCTTAATCCTAGTAAACATTCGGTTGTTAGCACCCTTGGCTAATACACTCTCGAATGGTATATTGTGTCTTTGTAAATACGCATGGAAACCCATCGCACCCAGTCCAATACTTCTTTCCTTCTCTGCACTTACTTTAGCTCTATACAACTCATCTGGAGCGTTTTGTATGAAGTGTTCTAGTACATTGTCTAACATTCTTACTAGGTCTGGGATAAACTGTTCATTATCCTTCCACTCGTCATACTCTTCCAGATTTACACTTGATAGACAACATACTGCGGTTCGTTCTGAGTCTGTTGCAAGTGTAATTTCAGAGCAAAGATTAGAGTGGTGTACCTGCAATCCTGCATCCTTCTGAAACTGTGGTAGTGCATCCTGTACAGTATCTTTAAACATAATGTAAGGCTCTCCTGTCTCAACTCGGTTCTGGATTAACTTTACCCATAACGTTTTAGCTGACACAGTCTTTGTTACTTCCTTACTATGGGGGTCAATCAAGTCCCATGAGTCGTTAAACCCTTCCGTACGTGTTGCCTGTTCGATTAGTTCCATGAACTCATCAGACACAGTAACAGCATGGTGTAGATTAGTAGACTTTCGGTTAACATCACCGCCGGTTGGCTTACGTATATCAAGAAACTCTTCAATTTCTGGATGTGATATGTCCAAATATGCTGCATAACTACCTCTTCTTGTTACGCCCTGCGAGAAAGCTAGCATTTCTGCATCAACTACTTTCAAGAAGGGAATTACTCCAGTTGACTCCGACCCCGCAGAGGTTTTACTTCCTACGCTTCGTACATCATTCCAACAACCACCAACGCCACCACCCACAGAAGAAAGGAAAGCATTCTCGGTATAGTGTCCGGTGATTCCACCTCTTGAATCTTCAACATAGTTAAGGAAACAAGATATAGGCATACCGCGACTAGTGCCACCATTGCTAAGTACGGGAGTACTAAACATGAACCATAGCTTACTAGCATAGTCATACAATCTCTGTGCGTGCTCTTCGTCATCAGCGAATGTTCTAGCTGCTCTGGCGAACGCATCTTGGGGAGAGACCTCTCCCTCTACTAAGTATCTATCTTCTAGAGTCTTAATACTAAACTCAGACAGGTACTTGTCTCTTTTATAATTAATTTGCATTCATCATTCTCCGCTGTATCTCAGACACATTGTCTGCTCCGATTGCATCATCGCAATATGTTATTAAGTCCATTAATTCATAGTTCTTTAATAGGACACCCGCATTAGCGTTTAACTCTTGTATATACTTATAGTGACCAGGTATCGGTACATTATCGTATATTGACATAGCATCTCCGTATTGACTAATGAGCTGCTCTGCACGCTTAGGTCCTATTCCATTAATGCCCGGAACATTATCCCCTTTATCTCCTGTTAAGCACTTGAAGGAGATATATTCTTCTGGAGTTACTCCGTAGTGCTCACTCCAATTGTCAATAGTAACTTCCTTACGGGTAACATAAGAAAACCTATTTACACCTTCTTGAATTAGTAAGTCCCAGTCTCGGTCACTTGAAACCATCCATACCTCACTTAATCCATACTGCTTCTTTTCTTTTACAAGGTGGGCAGCAAGATCATCTGCCTCTACACCTTGAAACCTGAGAACTTTGTAACTCTCAGAAAGCAACTCTAGTGTTTCTTCGTACTCTTCAAAGAAATCTTTGAAGGCTTGCTTTTCCGCATCTGTCTGGTCTGCGTACTTCTCTTTTCGATTCTGCTTGTACTCTGGTAGTATCTCTTTTCTATAACTAGAGGAGCCCCAATCTGCTGTAATAATAATATTACTGCACTTGTAAGACTGTGCTAGAGATTTTACTGTTTGTACATACTCATCTCGAAAGTCTGTCCTGTTTTGATGTTTCCATCTAAATGCCAAGTTAAGAGCATCTACAACAAGTGTTCTACCGGCTACACCGGCTGTACCTTCATTAAAACTAAAAGCCACCTATCCACTCCACTTTCTCTGTATTCAACCAATCATCTGCCACTAGTACATAGCAGTTAAGAAACTTAATATAGAGATACTCATTAGTATTCTCAGGCTTCTCTTCTGTTACTACAAATACCTTTGATCGATCATATTTAAAAAATAGCATAGGCTTTTGATTGCCTCCTGCTGCTTGTATTACTACTTTCTTCCACCAACGTATAAGATTATTAGTCTTAGGCTGGGTAAAAAGCTTATCCGATAAAGGAGACTCTTTATAGTTCTTCACTTCGATACAGTAATGGTTTCTCTGATTAGGGACATATAAGTCCCCTTTCAGATACTCCAGAGCGCCCGAGGCGGGCACTCTTTCGAATTTTAACCCTGTAAGTTCTCGAAGCATATCACGAACTAGGTACTCTCCCCTCGCTCCTTTCGCTCTTGAATCTACCATCTTCTTCCTCTTTTTCTTTCTTGAGTTGCTCTTTTTTCCGTATGTCTAAAAGGCTTCTCTCTCTGAGGTGTCTCCACCACAATCTACGTCTGCCTGCACTCATTATTCTAGTCCGCTTACGTTTCCGTTCTTGACGACCTCAATCTTCTCTAGAAGAGGGTGAGTCCACCCGTGTGATACTACATAAGTGTTTAACTCTTCACCTAGTAGAACCTCTACCAGCTTCTCTCTTCCTACATCATCGAGAACACCGATAACTTCGTCTAAAAATAATACATTGATTCTAGACTTTGAAATACTACTCATCAACTTACGAATCGCAATCAATGTAGCAGTATTTACTCTAGCTAACTCTCCAGAGGATAGCGCTAGTATGTCTACTATGTTCCCATTATCCGTTATCTGTACGTTCAACTTATCATTTGAAACAACAAACTCAAGAGTAAAGCGTCCGTCTGAAAGTTCGGCTAAGTACTCATTTGCCAACTCTTCTAACTCACCAACTAAGTTCTCTATCTTGTATGCTAGTAAACCATTAGTGCTAAAAGACTTCTTTAACACTTCAAGATTCGACTCTAACTTACTTTGGATACCTAACTCAGCTTGACACTCTTCCAACTGTGCAGTAAACGCATCTGACTGTTCCTGTACTACTTGGATTCTTGTGTTTCTTTTAGTGCGTTTTTCGTTCTCTGCCGAGATTCGAGCCACTTCGTCTTTTGATCGCTGTAATCTATCTTGAACGCTAGATATGCTACTATCAAGCTGTCCACGATCAACAGGAGATGACTGTAGAGTATTATCAATTGACCGATAAAGATTCTCCCAATCTGATTGATCTCTTTCATTAGCGGCAAATTGTGTATTATTTTCCTTAATTCGCTCAATCTCTTCTGCAAGTTCATCCAGTCTCTCCTTCGAGGCTTTTAATTTCTCATGCTCTTCCTCAATCATAGCCTTTTCGACAGATATATCAATCGGCTGGTCGCAAGTAGGACATTGGTCTTTCATTTTCTCTAGCCTAGCAAGAGTTCGTTGAGCACCCGTAGCGACTGCTTTTAACTCACCATGCTCATACACTAAAGGATCATAGTCTATGTGAGAAAGGCTTTGGCTCTGTATACTAGCGATATCTATAGCTTGTATCAACGCCTTATATTGGTTGTTGGAAGAGATTTTTTTATTTTTTTCTGCGATATTTTGAAGTTCTATCGTTAAAGAACGGAGAGTCTTCTCATCCTCAGATGTATCAATATCTAAATCCAACAAGGGTAGTATGTTGGTATCACTTAATTTATTATCTTGGAGCCATTTCTCAATGGTCGCTAACTTGGAAGATACAGCGGCGGTCTGTACAGCTACGCTACGGGCAGCTTCCTTGAAGACATCAAACAAATCAACATATTTCTCTAGGTGCAATAAGTCGATCAAGAACTTCTTGCGGTTTGCATCAGTTGCAGTGAGAAACTGCAAACTAGCATTAGTATTCTGGTACACTAGCTGAGAGAATGTCTTGAAATCAATACCGATAACCTCTTGTAGAGTCTTATAGGTATTTGTAGCCGTATGACTACTTATGTCTTCGCCATTCTTAGTCAACGTCACTTTTATATTAGCCTTACGAACAGTGGTTACTTCGTAGCGGTCATCATCCTTAGTAAAGGACAAGTAAATAGTGTAGCCGTCATTAACATATCTATTGGGTATATCTGCTTTCTTGATACCTTTGGAGTTCTTATTGAACAGTACTTCCTCGATGATTAACGGTATAGATGATTTACCCATGCCGTTAGTGCCAATAATTTGTGTTACAGTATTATCATCAAGACGCAACTCATTCTCTGAACCGTAGCTAAAGCAGTTATCCCATCTCAGAGTTTGTAGCGTAATCATTGTAAGTCCCCAATATGTCTGGTATTTTATCTTCAGAGATTTCTAATATATAAGTTAGATACTCTACTAGTTCTTGCTCAATGCTCATGTCTTTATCAATAATCAAAGACGCTTCCGACTTTCGTACTACTACTTTCTTATCCAATAGTTCAGAGTTTTTAATTGCGGCAAGGCCTTGTATATCGCCCTCAATCTCATAGATAGTATGATCAAACTCAGTAGGCAACATATCTGCTGGATCTGAAACTGTCTTTCTAATCAACTGGGGTAATGTAAACTCTTCCCACATCCAACTCCAGTCACCTTCATTAATAAGAAGATACCCAGTCTTAACTCGAGACCTGTGAAAAGAGGTCGTCATAGGACTACCTGGGTATACAATATTACGTTGTGTGTTACTATGGGAGTGCAAGTCGCCTGCAAACACTACTGGAAAGTCTGCAAACAGGTCAAGGTCTATCTCTGGTTTAACGTGTGGTGGAATCTCTCCACGAACATGGGTGAACAAAGGCATTCTAGTATCAAAGTGTTCTATACTACCTTTACGATGTAGGTCAGCATAAGGTAAAATGCCATAGCCTAGATCTTCATCAATGAATGATATATCTACTATATTAACTAAAGGGTTAATATCTCTGGATACCTGCTTCAACTGACTAAAGAACGTCTTGTTCTTCTTAGTAGCTTCGTGGTTGCCGTCATAGATAATAGTCGGAATCTTTACCTTCCGAATAAACGAAAAGTAAAGCTCCAACTCTTCCATATTAGGTAGACGATCAAAGAGATCGCCTCCTATTATATGCATACTACATTGATCTTCTAAAGCGTAAACTTGGTCAAAGAACATCTGATACCGGTTGAGTGCCCACTTGACTGGGACGTTCTTCTGTCCCAGCTTTATGTGCCAATCAGCCGTATATAGAATCATCCTACGCTAAACTCTTGCTCTAAGGTCTCGTCATCATTGTCCTGACCTGCGTTGCGCAGACGATCAAGAAGCTCTTTCTGTGCATCGGCAGTTGGGCGAGGCATAACATCGTCCATAGACTTCAAGTCTGCAACAGCAGTCAATTCGTCTTCTGTCAAGGCACGAGGCTTACACTTCAACGCTTGGAGTTGATACTCTACGTTGTAAGGCAGTGGGCCTGTCTTGACTCTCTTAAAGCAAATATCCCAACCTAATGCTGTATCTGTTGGGTCACCCAAGTCTTCTGCTGCGGTAATTATCTGCTCCCACAACTTCTTCTTGAGGTTTACTACTTTTAATTTACCATCATTAGGATCGATGGCCTGACAAGCGTAGCTCCAGCCGCACTTGAGGTCTGGGAAGTATTCACGAACCCAGTCTTGTTCTTTATTGTTGAAACGTTCTGCATTACGATCGAAAGACAGGCACTCCAAAGGAATGTTCTTGCCGTTCTCGCCTTCAATCCAGTAGACATAGCGAGCTAAGATGTCGCCTACGATACGCATTTTGTTTTCGCCGTCTTTGTACTGAAAGCTGTTGATTGATGATTTTTGGGCTGAGCCCTTCTGCTGATTAAATGAAATTGCCATTAGTGTGTATTCTCCGTTGTGACTTCTTCATATAAGAAATGAATTGAATCATCTGTTATAGTTAGTAGCCTATTGTGTATTATGTCGTCTAGAGGAACTGGTAAATGCAGTAAATCTAGCGTTAGTTTTTGTGATACGATATACTCTGGTAGGCTTCGTAAGGAGGCCAGCGCATAGTATACGGATATATCACGGGTTGAGTACTTATAGGAGTGGAATAGCAGGACGTCAGGATGCAGCATGAAGCTGTCTCCGGTAAAGTCCTTCTGAGAAAATTTATAGATTCTATCGTACTTATTCTTAGGGACACTCCTCTTAATGAGCATCTCCATAATCATATTACAGCGCGATGCGTTGCCGTTCGCTGAATCGTAAACCTTCTGCCAATCAAATAAGAACACTATTATACTCTCTTTTTACGTTTTTGTCAAGAACTATTTTTTAAAGGCTATTACCGCTTTCGTTATATTGGTCTTCCTTAATTTCTTAAAGCTATTATACATGGAAAACAGGGAAAGGTCAAGAACTATTTTTTACAGGTACTTCATGTCCCAGCCTTGTTTCATATAAAACCCTACCCTATTTGATGCCTGCTTTCTAGCAGTATTACCCTTGAGGTGTATATCTATGATTACAGGATCAATCTTTCCTTCTCGTAGGCGTATTACTCTACCCACTAGCTGCGTTAAAAGCGGCTCGTTATTGACAGGTGTAGCAAGTATTAAGCAACTTAGAGAGTCTACTGAGATACCTTCGGAGAATATAGCTTGCGTCCCATAAAGAACGTTCTTATTTCCGGACAATACCTCTTCTACTAGTACCTCTCTTTCCTCATGCGATACCTCACCCGTAACACAAACGGCTCTGTCACCAGTTAGCTCGGCGCAAGCTTTAAGAAACGCGACTCGGTCGCTTACGACAAGCACTTTGTGCCCTTTTGCAGCGTAGGCTGCCGCCAGCATAGCTATAGTATGCCTATACTCTTCATCGTTGGACAGTGCGGTGACTCTGTTTGCCCAAGGTATCTTTGCTCCGTCCATGAAGCGAATCTCAGAGGCTACTAGATGCACAGTCGGTGTCATATAGTTCTCTTTTGGGGGTTGGAACAACGTATTACCAAAGTAATCTCTGAAGACTACGTGCTTCCCGTCTTTTCTCTCGATAGTCCCTGATAAGCCTATCTTGTAGCGACAATAGTTTGTGTCAAGTATCTTAGAAAAGGTTGGGCTGCTCACATGGTGCATCTCATCTAGTATGATAGTCCCAAACTCTTTACGAATCTTATCTATATTTCGGTAAAGAGTTTGGGTGTTGCCAATCACGATAGGAGCATCAAGTTCGAGTCTTCCACTGCCTATGATGCCAGCTTCAATTCCGAAGACCTTCTTTACTTCCTTTGCCCACTGATTACGCAGAGGGACAGTGTGGGTAACTACAAGAGTTTTCTGACCAAGTTTACCAGCGATAGCTAAACCTGTAAATGTCTTTCCCCAACTGACCCATGCGTTTATTATAGCATTGTCATCAATCTCGTCATAAACCTTCTTTTGACTGTCCCTTAGCTCAAACGCGAACTCTGGAAAGTCTACTGGTTTTGTTAGACGCTTATCTATTACCTCGTAGTGTTCTGGAATTAAATCCATACGCCCTATAGGTAGTGATATTAAGCCGTTACGAACAAGCCCCATATTCTTAATCATCTGAGGAGGGTCAAGTGGATTATGGGTAGGAATTGCATATGTGAGTTCTTTGTCGATCTTCTGCTGAAGCTCGGGGGTGCAATCCATATATATTCTGTTACTAATCACTGCTTTCATAGATTAAGTTCGTTTTTTGCTATAATATAATTCTTGACGAAGTCAGACCGCACAATGTCTTCTACCTCAAACTCTATGAAGTCGAATTCACCCATTCTTTTAAGGATTTGCATAAATTCTTGCATCCCATTCTGCTTTAGATCTGCCTGACGGAAGTCTCCACAGAATATAACTTTACAACCCTGTCCCATTCTAGTAATAATTGAATCTAACTCATGAAATGACATATTCTGGCACTCATCTATCAAAATTACAGCGTGTTTCAGTGTTATTCCACGAATAAACGAAGTAGTCATAAACTCTACTAAACCTTTCTTCTTGAGCACCTCATAGGCATCTCCTCGTTGGAAAAGTTCATTAGCAATATCTTTATACGGTTCTTCGTATACAGAGGCTTTTTCTTTCTCAGTTCCAGGAAGGAAGCCAATGTCTCGTGTGGGTACAGCACTCCGAATAATTACCAATTTCTCGTAATTGCCTTTAGACATATCATCAAAAGCCAGATAGCTTGAGATAAAGGTCTTGCCCGTTCCTGCTAGGCCGTGAAGAATCAAGTGTTTGCTTGATTCGAAAGCTCTTAGTTGATTTCTAGTTAAAGGTTCTATTTCCCACAAGGTCAGACTAGCACCTGCGAGAGTTCTGTTTCTTTTAGCCATAATTATACTTTTCTTTTAGAGTCTTTGAGTTTCTCTTCAGAATACTCGTATAGCATCCACGGTAGCCCTGTGTGATGCAATATCCCTGCCCATTCATATCCGTGCTGGGGAGGGCGTGGAACAGTGAAAGGAGCACGTACACCTTTTACTGTTATAAGTGCTGCACTTTCCTTGCGCGTCACCTTTTCTATTTTCAAATACTTTAAGGGGAGAAACTTAGTCTTCTCATAGATAAACGGAGTTCCAGCACTATCTATAAAGTACTTGGTGCTCTGCTTTAGCAACCCGTTAGGGGATGTTATAGCCTTTTTCAAGGGAAATAACGAAGGGTAACTTGTTTGAATCCTTCGTATTCCCATGCTGCTTCCAGTCATGTTTAAGTCATCTACTAGTAAACCATCGCAGAATAATAGGCCATCAGCACGTTCCCAGTCTCCAGAGTATAGCATGAAGATTGGGAACTTGAGCTTATGAAACTTTTTATACGTTATCACCATACATCTTCTCAAACTTACCACCGGAGTAATCTTCGTGTACAATCTCGAAATCACATCCTACTGGTACTCCTGGAATAGAGACGCCCCTATTCATCTGTATAAAGGATGCTAGCTTCTCCATATACTCTTCTACCTCGTCCTCTGGCACTTCTGCTAGAATGGAGTCATGTACTAGAGCAAAGATTCTAGCCTTCTTCTTGTTGGCTTTGATCCAACTTCCCATATCTATTGCGCCTAATAAGTTAATATCAGAAGCAGCAGACTGCACCAGAAAGTTAAGACCAGACCTAATGCTATGGCTCTGGATGCCTGAGTCTGTCGATGCGACATTTGGTAATCTCCGTTTGCGACCAAAGTAACTATAAATGAATCCGTTCTGCTTGATAAATTTCTGGTTATCTTCAATCCACGCTTTTAGTTTGTGGAATTCATTAAAGTAGTCGTCAATTACCTCCTTAGCTTCTTGTGCAGTAAATATCTTACCGCTGTCCTTAGTTACCTGCTCACTAATCTTCTTAGGGCCAGCTCCGTACATAATACCAAAGGTTACAGCCTTAGCGGCCTGTCTTTGCATTCCATACTGTGCTGATACCTCTTCAGCTTCACAAGGTAACTTAAATACTTTCTTTGCAATCTGTGAGTGGAAGTTACCACCTGCTCTGAATACATCCATCAGAGCCTCGTCTTTTGCTAGTACAGCCGCAACATATACTTCTGCAGTTGTTAAATCCATTGCAACAATCTTATGTCCTGGAGCAGCTTTGATACAGCCCTTTACAATAGGGTTATCACGAGGCAGCTGCTGCATATTCAACTTACCACTAGAGCTTAGTCGCCCAGATGTAGTACTGTGAAGGTTGAAGCCGGTACGCAGTCTACTATCTCTGTCTAGCTGAGGTATAATCTTGTCTAGGTAAGTGTTCTTGATCTTAGACTTCTGACGAATAGCCAGAATAAGAGCAGGTACCTCGGACTGAGCACTTAACTCGCCCAACACTTCTGCATCAGTACTGTTCGCACCAGTACCGGTCTTCTTACCTGTAGGCTGAAGACCAATAAAGTCAAACAGCAATGCACGAAGCTGTAGAGTACTGTTAGGGTTGAAGTCCTTGCCCTGAATTTCCTCAAATCGTGCAATGGCAGGGTTTCTATATAACTCTGCTACTGCTTCATCAATTTCATGTTGCATCAAGGTCTGTGACTTTACTAGACGATCGATGTCAAACGGTACACCATTGTCTTGAATGTCAGTGAGGAAACGACAGCCAGGAATAAGAATGTTGTCATAGACCTTAGCTAGACGCTTGTTCTGCTTAATCTTTACAAATTTCTCGAATAATAGGAAGGTTACTACTGCATCCATCGCAGCATATGTCTTCATGATCTCAAATGGAATCAAATCCCATGTAAACTCATTCTTCAGTATGCCGTGTGTCTTACGGTAGTTATCCATCCAATCGTACTGTGGCTGCTCGTAATCACCGTAAGGTGTGTACTTCATAGCAAGCTGCTTTAGTCCGTGTGTGCCGGGGTTCTCATCAATGAGGTAATGTAGTAGCATAGTGTCCTCAAAGTGAGGAAACTCGAAGTTAAAGTGATACTCGAAGAAAGCCAAGTCAAACTTAGCGTTATGGAATACCACTGCCTTCTCATTAAACAACTGCTGCAATAACTCTTCTGTAGTCTCGTCAAAGCACTCAGTATCAATGTACACGCCATAATCGCTCTCATAAGACATAGAGATGCCTAGTATGTGGCCGTCTCTAGGGTATAAGCCTGTAGTCTCAGAGTCAAGTGCGATATAAGGGGTGGGCGATGCTATGGCTTTACGAATCCATGCGTTACACTCTTCAGTATCTTGAATGCCATACGCCTGCTCATCACTAATAACGGTATCTTGCTTGCCTCCAGTAATGTACTCGATAATGCTTTTCTTAGAGTCGTCCCAAGTGCGCTGGGCCTCTGGTTTAAAGGCTAACATGGCGGGATTGATGACAGGAAGGAACTTCTCATCAACTTTCTTGCCAGAATATTCGGTAACTGAATTAATTTTGGTAAAGTACTTCAAAGCATCACTACCTACGAGAATCAGCCAGTCGTACGCATCAATATCAATCTCGATGTCGCAGTCTCGTTTTAAAACTTTCTTAATTGTGTGGTCTGAACAGAGCTGATACTGATCGAACTCGAACTCAGAGTCAAACTCATTGTTATAGTTGGTTCTACTTCTTTTGGTTTCTATTAGGGCAACCTTAGCCATATAATTTTCTCTTTAAAGTTTCTACTGCTTGTTGTTTTAAAGCCCCAGGGTCTGTATTCTTGAGGCATATGTTTCGATGTGCTAAACCTACTTGTTCACACATCTCTTTTACTTTTATTGCGGCATCCTGTCCTGCGTCATCCCCATCAAAGAACACATCTATCGAGTCTACACCCTGTATAGAAAGCATCCTTAATTTTTCTTCATTAATATTCTTTGTGCCAAACGTACAAACTGCATTAGTCAAACCTTTATCTTGCAGGTTGAGCATATCATATATACCTTCTACTAGTATAACTTTACCCTGTATAGGCTCTACTATAGGGAATAAGGGCATCTTAGCACCCGCAGGCGAGATCATATACTTAGGCGTACCGCCTGTTGTATGACGACCATTAAATGCTACTATGCGACCTGATATATCTCTGATTGGGAAGTTGATACGCCCAACGTAGTCTGCATCTGCGTGTTGGAACGCTTCGAACCTCTTATATGTTTCTGGCTTAATCTCTCTCCAGTTTCCGACATATGGCATAACATTCTTGGGAAAAGACAAACCAATACTTTCTGACCTCTTATCTTTAATTTTACGTTTTAGTAATTCTCGCCGTAATTGTAATTGGTTTGCCTTTTCCCCAAAATGCGTAAAGACATTGCCTTTAAACTCACATGAGAAACACTGATAGATACCTGTTATGTTGTCAATCCTCATACTAGGATTTCTATCTGCGTGTTCAGGATTAAGGCAGCTTACTAGGTAGTCTGCCCCTTTCGGTATGAAATAAATGTCACGTTGCTTGAGTAATTCTTCTACTGTCACCGACCGATATCCTTGATGTTTTCTGAACTGATAACTTGATAAGCACCCTTGTTGTATGCGGGAGCTATTGTAAATGTTGTGGCTGCTACTAGATCTGACCTGTCTACTACAGAACAATCTGCGCCTAAATCAGAGGCAGACCGGTACTGTATAGTATCCCTACGATAAGTATCTGTAGTCTCTATCTCTTGGAACTTAGGTGTGTATGCCCTGGTCTTTGGTAGCGCTTTGCGTCTACGACCAGAGGTACTAAATCTTAAACTGCCGAATGTATGTGCCATTTACTTCTCCCCTAAAGAAGAACTATTATACGCAATTTAACCTTCTTTGTCAAGAACTATTTTTAAATATCGTTAATGTCTTCACCCGTTTTATGGGTAGAATCGTCTTTCTCTTGTGGCGTTAGTGCAGACTCTGGGCCAATCTTTAATGACTCCCAGTCTACAGTCGAAGTGAAAGATCGCATAGCGGCTGAACGCATCTTCACACAATTCAGAGTGATACACCCGTCCTCATGATCATAGGTTTCCAGTGAGTATGCAGCATCTGCCGCATCTAGAATACCTTTTGCGAAACGCGCTTCACCGCTAGCGTCTGTTTGGTATGGTGTGAATACTGTACAATCGTATTCTTGTGCCATCGACTTTAATGCCTTGCTTACTTCGATCTGCTCTGTCCAGTCATACTGGCCACCTCTAGAAGGAAGGCTCGACCGCTTTACTTGATTTATATAGTCTACAATGATGATGCCTACATTCAATGCCTTGACTTTTTTATCAAGCTCGGCACGAATTTTAGACAATGTGAGAGACGGATCATACACTACGTCCAACTGATTAGTCGGGAGGAGCTCGCCAGTCTTCAACTTAGCATGAAACTTCTCAAAATCACGGTGTTCTCTATACTCTTTCAAACGGTCTTGCCCTGCTATAAATCGGTTTGCCCACCAGCCAGCAACCTTCTCCCACTCAGCTACACTAAGATTCTTAGTACGCATACGTGAGAAAGGGATATCTGTGGCTATAGCACAACAGCGTTGCAAGATAGATCGACTATCCATCTCAATAGTGAAATAGATAGCCGACTTACCGGAAGCATAAACATTATTAGCAATGTTTGCACATATAACTGACTTACCTGCGCCCCTCTTACCACCTACCATAACCAAATCTCTAGGAGAGAATTGAATATCAAGGTCGTACTCAGAGTTAAGGCCCAAAGGTATGTACTTAGCTATATCTTCTTCTGGCTCGAACAGGTCTATACGTTGCATACTTTCCTGTGGATCTTCGAGATCTACCTTATCCTCAACGTCTAAGACGATTTGGTGAAGGTGGTTGACAGACTCTTGTGCATCCTCAAAGGATATAGAGTTCTCAACATAATCTTCTAGCGAGTCCAGAATTTCTTTTTGAGTGTATTCGTTCTTCAAGTACTGAAGAAGCATATATGGATCTGAATCAACCTCTACGGCTTCAACAGCATACAGCTTCTCCCGCGTACCTGAATCACGAACCTCAAACTTTAAGTCATCAATCGTAGGCATTTTATGGAACGTTTCACAGTGCTTCTCAATTACATTGTAAAGGCTGTGATATTCGCTGGGCAAATAATGCTTGTGCGTAACACTCCAGGTCTCAAAGTCCTGTAGCGTAAGTACTTGCTTTATTAGAGCACTAGCGATGTTCAATGAAATTCTCCCGAGATCATGAAATTAAAGGTAAGGCAGACCCCGTAGAGCCTGCCTTATGAGATACAAACTGTTAGGTATTAACCTGCAGCTTTTGCACTCTTTGCTGCACCATCATAGTCAGCAGCAGTGATACCGCGACGAGTTAGCATAGTCTTGACACCGCGAGCAGTTTTACCGATTGACTCAGCAATTGCTTCAACAGTCATATCACCGATGTTAGAGATAGTGGCCAAGGGATCTTCTTTGTTAGCGCCCTTAGTAGTCTCTTGACGTGGGATAGCGTCAATGTCGCCTGAACGAAGTAGGCTAAGAGCCTTGCCACGAACAGAGTTTACAGTACGATCTAGCGCTTCAGCAATAGCTTCAACGAAGGCACCGTCTTGTACCATGCCAATAAAAGTAACTTCTTCTTCTGGGCTATAAGTACGGACAGCTTCAACTTTGGGAGCAGGCTTAACGTGGCCAGTCAATTCCATAGACAAGATCTTGCCCTGGATAGACTTAGCAGAGAAAGCGCCGTCTTCAAAGTGAGCAGCAATTTCTGCGTAGGTGTATTCGCCGCTGTTATCAGCAACAAATGCCGCCAGTGTAGCTTCTTGAGCATCGCTGAAGGCACGACCTGCACCAGCAGAAGCTAGCTCAACGTCAAAGCCCATCTTACGCAACTTGCTAGAGATAGAACGAGTAGATGTTTCAAGCTGGTCGGCTGCTTCTGCAACAGTAGCTTGGGTGATTGGGCTTTCGCCGCCAACAAAATCAGTGAGTTGCGCTGTGCGCTCTTCAGTCCATTTAGGTAAGGACATAATTATTCTCCGGTTAATTTTAAAAGGTTAGTTATGATTTGAATACCAGAATCTCTGGCCTTCTTAGTTTTTGCGGATTCTACTCCACTTTCGTTTACAAGGATAGTAACATCCTTGGTCAAGCTAGTTTTGATACTGTACCCTAGGGCTTCCAACAAAGAGTGTGCTTCAGCCTTAGTTTTGTAACTAAGCAACCTGCCTGTAATACATACAGTGCCTTGAGTGGCTGTAGACACCTGTGAGGGCGTATCAAATTTAAAGCTAAACGGCAACATACTCAGCTGGTAGTATTCATCTTCTAACCACTCTAGTAGATTGGCAGTAGATTTCTCACCCAGGCCAGCCTCACGACAAGTATCGTAGTCTAAGTCTTCGATATCAGTACAGACTCTTGATAATTTCTCTGAAGCTGTTTTGCCTATTAGGGGAATGCTAAAAGCTGGTAGTAACACGTTTAGAGGTGCATTTGTGGATCGCTGTATCTCAGAATATAACTTCTCACCTAACTTAACAGAGCCTAAGCCTTCACAGCAGTCTTCAAGACTAAGAGCATACAATTCTTCGAGAGACTGTATGTCTAGCTTTTGTACAGATGCGGGGCCTAATCCTTTGATCTTTAAGGTAGTTGCGAAATGCTCTATCAATTTTGATACTTTGGTACCACAAGATGCGTTTCTGCAATATAAGAGGTGGTTGACTTCATCTAATACCGAATTGCAGCTAGGGCAATTAGTTGGGGCTTCGATTATAGTCATTTGGTTTCCTCTCAAATTGAATAAGTATTATACTGAACTTTGGGTTATTTGTCAAGATTTATATTTTCGAAGGTGGCAATCAATCTATGCGTCTCACGACGCGGGGTATGATCTCTCCAGAACGTATAACCTCTACCCTACAACCTATTTCAAGGTTGAGGTCACGTATATACTCAATATTGTGTAGTGTCGCCCTTGCAACAACCGCATCTCCAATCGTAACTGGGGATAGGATTGCTACAGGACTAACTACGCCACTCTTGCCAATCTGCCAAATGACATCTTCAAGAGTAGTCTCCACGCCGGTTGCCTGCTCTTTGAAAGCAAAAGCACCACGAGGATGTTTAGAAGTGTATCCTAGCTCCTTGAACTTAACATTGTCCCATAGTCTAAATACTAGCCCATCCGTAGGATAGAGAGTAGCATCGAACGTAGTTACAACATTAAACTTGCAAGCATCGCCCAACCAGCTCATTTCCTCATGATAGTTAGTATACGAGTTACTACTATCATAAGCAACAAAGACCAAAGGCCTTGTTTTGAACTCTTCCAGACCTGCCAGTCCTTTAAGACCGAGAGAGCCTGAGGCAAAGTTACGGGAATTCGGAACACTACTAGGAGCAACAACTTCACCAGTAATCTGAACAACACCTTTGTACTTAATAATATTAGGTACTAGCTGCTTCATCTTATCAGTAATATCTCTACCATGAATGCCGTCACCACGAGTTAAAGCTAACTCTAGTTCTCCATTTACATATAGAATAGATACTGCTGCCCCATCTAACTTAGAGGTCATTACACATTCAACAGGATTTAGAGGAGCGTTGTCCATATCAAAACACTTCTGCAACGAGTACATTTGGTATGTATGTGGCACTGCATCAGTAACCTCATACCCAACTGTCGTGTAGTTGTGTTTAGCAGCTAGAAGGTCGAACTCTGCATCTGAAAGAAGCGGAGTACCTTCATAGTATAATCGACTTGCTCGGTCTAAAAATGCTTTCATGGTATTTCCCTAAATAAGAAAAGATATTATACGGGTTTTAAGGAAGACTGTCAAGAACTATTTATACAGATCCTCAATTAAATCTGAGAAATGTTCTTTCACCGTATCCTTTGACTCTGCTAGTGATAGTATCTCAGTTAAACCCATAAAGAGTTCTCTTGAGTTACTTAGATCAAGTGGCATGGCTATGCCTTCCGGCGTAGGCTTCCACTCTTCATCAAAGTCCATGTAATACTTGCGGAGATGTAGATACTCTACGCCTCTGAAAGTATTTATGGTCAGTCTTACCTGAACCTCTTTTATTTCATCGTAATGTATAACGCGAGAATAGGCTTCGGGAGCCTGATGTAAGTCCATTAAACTCGCCTTTCATTCTTCAGAACTGAAGAGAGGGGTACTACACTAGATACATTACTAGGTCTCAACAATCTATAGGAATCAGTGTCCCAGCAAAAGAACAGAAGAGTATCATCTGTTTCCTTGGCCCGGTTCTTTTTACCTTGTATATAGGGTGTTGTGAAGTCTAGCGTACAGACATTGTATTTTAGTTTTTTAGAATGCTCACTTCTGTAAGTGATGATTGCATCCCCGTAGTCGCGCACTAAGCGTGCCAGCTCTTGCTTTTTCACTATATACTCCTTGGTTAGTTTTTCAGCAACATTTATTGTGATTGACTAATACAAGGTGAATATTATAGGTACAAAAAAACCCCCATCGCACTATTAAGCGGTGATGGGGGTTGGTTCTATTACTCTCCTAAGAGAGTAGTAAAGTACTGTGCGGCTTTGCCGGTCAACTTAGAGATGATCTCTTCGTCAACTTCCTTACCTGCATCAGTGATAGCAGCGATGAGAGCTTCTGCGGCTGCTGCTTTAGAGACACGGGTGCCTCCTGTAGCTGCACCGGTAGAAGCAGCTTTTGCTGCTGGGGCTTTCTTCACATAGACGCCAGCCTTAGTGAGAATCATGCGAACACCATTAGGTGATTCGTCAATTTCGTCTGCAATACCTTTTACAATCTCCATACTAGTCTCTGGAGTTGGATCCATGTCTTCGTACATTGATACTGCTTGTGCTTTCTTTTCGTCATCCCAGGCCACTTTGCGGCTCCTTTTGTTAGGGTTTTTGTTTCCTGGACAATTGCCCAGAGCTTGTAGTTGTTGTTCGTAGAATCTTTGTCCCATGTATTCCTCGATTTCAGAAAAGATATTATACGGAAAAAATCACCACTTTGTCAAGAACTATTTTTTATAACCTCTCCAAATTCACACCGTACTTTTTCAAGTGCTGCAGTTTACCTATCTCATATGCGGGAACATATGCACTAAAACCGCCTGCCTGTACGTTGGAGAAGAAGGTATCTTCTGAATCAATTTTCTGTGTGATGTAAATTGCATAGCATGGACAACCATACTTGGCCTCATAGTCTACTACTACCATGCCTTTCTTACTCTCTAGATACTCAGGAGTAAGTCGCTCTTTCACTATAACAGTGCTGTGATAGGTAGCAGACCACGCTATCTCCCCGTAGGCGAAGTCATCAGATACACACTCGTCTGGAAAGTAGTGAGGGTTTAGTCTTTCTTCTTTGCTTCCTGGTCGCTGGGGGACTCCAACTCTTTCAAGAATTGCTCGTACAAACCCGGAGGAACGAAAAAGACGCTTTGAGATATCTGTGATCGTATCTCCTGCGAGGAAACTAGAGCACGCTTCATTGATTTCTGCATCGCTCGCTGGGCGGCCTCTAAGTTGAGACTTACGTTTTTTAGTGTAGGCTTTTCTTTCATCGTATTCTTCTATAATATTACTTAGCCTAGTGGTGTTGTAGGCGATGTTTAAGATGTCACACGCTTGCTTCTTAGTTATCGGTTTTGTGGGTGCCGTAGCTTCGTCCGAAGAACTCGGGTTTAGAAGTGCTATCACCTTCTCGATGTTCGCTGGTGTTAAATTCTCGTAGTCCTTCTTCTTCACATTTCTGGCCATACTCTAGCTCCAATAATAGTTCACAATAGTGTATAATTTTTTTAATGTCCTCCGCCCCGTTCTTTGACCTATGGCGAGTGGCATACTTAATGATGTTACCTTCGATAAAGCCCAGCTCATTAGCATGGATGTACTCAATCGGTTGAATTGCTGTGTGGTAGTGGCTTCCGCCTTCTTGTCTCAATATACCCCGCAACTGTCTAATATCTTTACTCATTAATAGCTCCTTTGATTCGTAATAGCTTGTTCCTGCTGTAAAATTGGAACATATATGTATGCTATCGAACCACGCTTCTTCATAGGCTAGGTTCTGATAACATTCAGGGCATCTTCTAGTCGTGGACAAAGTCTTTAATCATAGGAAAGAACTTATTAATTGTGTACGCACACTCTCGTGCAACGTCCATATGTTCTTTCTGAGTGCCTGGTGTAGTTCGTACGTCTATGTAGTGAATCCACGATCTTACAGTCCCTGACATATAAAGACGAGTCTTCGTTAAGCCCTCTGGAAGCACAGCTCTAGCCTGCTCTTTAGCAATGCCGTTATCAAGTGCCCACTTATACGCAGTAGCTGCTGATTCGATAACACGTTTCTGCTGCTGTATCCAATGTTGCTCTAGCAAACTATCCTTAGTTTCTACACTGTTCTGTCGATTAGCAGGGTCTTGCAGTCGGGCCTCTCGAAGCTCGAAAGGATAACCCATCGCCGCAGGGTCGGCGTACCTCTGAGAGAACTCTTGGAATGCGAAGCTACGGTGACGAACTATCTGGTGTGCAATATCTCTGGTAGTATTAATTTTCAGAGTGATACTAGCCATTTCAAAGGGCGACCAGTGGTTGTGCTTGATGAGATACCGCACTAACTTCTCTGAAGTTTCAGTGTTATACTGGTTACTAGGGTTTGATACTCTAGCCATCATTGCAATATCTTCTAGCATATTATCGTGTGATGCTGATATTAGTTTTACGTTACTGCTCATTTGCATTTGGTACTTCCTGTTTAGGTTACGTATCTGGTTAGCCACTTCCAAAGTCTACTGGCCAGAGATTCTTTTTTCGTAGTCTGCAAGCTCTTCGTCCCACCAGTGGGGTTTGTTTCTGAATTTCCAGTCTGCGAATACGCCTTTGTCAAGCATATAGAAATTACGATAAGATTGTATAGGATCATTAGTGTCTCTTAGTTCTTCTGGCATAGCGAGTGCGAACTCGGTAAAGCCGATGTCAGGTATATGTTGTGGGTCTGGTAGATTATTAATCATAGTCAGACTCTTATGAGTACTACCATAACGATAGTGTGCTTCGCTACCTAAAGCGTTAGCATAGTTGTGTGTCCATGCAAAATTTTCCATAGAGGTACGAACCCATACACAGCTAGGATGATTGAACATGGTTGGCAGATACGGGAAGATGCGCTCCTCCATAGGCAACTCTTTCTGTTGCTTACGAGTTGTTTGGAGAACTGCATTCTCTTCTTTAGTAATATTACGAGGGATATACCCAAATAAATGATCCAACCATAGGTTAGTACATATAAGCTGTGCGGCTTCTAGTATCATCTTGTTAACGTGTTTGTCGACATGATACTCTGCACATTTGTCGAGATCGGAATCGAGGTAAAATAAATTCATTAGTGAAACACTCTACTTTCTGGGCTCTCGTCTTTGTGGCCGTCTGTTATCATATGCCGTGTTTCACTGATAGTGTCAACTATCATGTCGTATTCTTCTGGCGATAGGGCAGTCTTGTAGAAAGTAAGGCCTACTTTTATAAGACAAGCGGCTATTTCTAGAGGCTCTGCTCCTTCTTTTAAAAGGCCGGTTGCACCTACATAGATGCTGTTTAAGGTCTCTGATATGTTGTCGGAATCGCTCATAATACTCTCTCTAAATTTGAACAACTATTATACTAAAGAAAGAGTACTTTGTCAAGAATTATTTTATTTCTCGCGGGATACTTTCTGAACTTTTTCTACAGTGCGCATAGCACCTAGCCCAAGCATACCCATGAGTACAGGCATCATCTCGGATGTGGAGATTAATGGTATCACAATGTCACTAGCAGAGATTGCCAGGCCAAAGTTAGCCATTGGAATTACAATAAAGTTAGACAGCATACCTAGTACACATACCCAACCTACTGCGGGGCGCCAGCCTGCTACAAACATTGATTTGTGTGCGGCCTCGACCTTATTGACTTCTAACTGACCTTTAGCTAGGTCTTGAGCGTGTCGCTCTGCCATTGTACTAATTTCGTGAGCCAGTTGATTCTTTACGTCTTTGTCTTCAATAAACTTATCTAGCAGTCCAGTAACCGGCCCTGCGAGTGCACTAATTATCTGTAACATTTTCTAGCCTCGTCATCAATCGCTCAGCACGATTGCCTACTTGGTCGTACCAACGGGAGTCTCTTCCTTCGGTAGCAGCAAGTGTCCAGCACCGGGAATCCAATGCCTTTTTCATGTTTTTAAACTTACCAAGTCGAGGTCGCCCAAGATTAAATAGCATATTCACTAAAATCTCTTGGACTTCCTCTGGGTAGGTATCCCACATATCATAGAGAATCGCGCACTCTCGAACGGCGTTATTAAAGTCAGCCTCAAATGCTTGCATTACTCGCTCTTCAGAAACAGGGGTTCCTACTCTCCAACCATGCTCTAGATCTAGTCTCTTCACTAAGTGTCCGATTCCAAATGTGGCATAGCCAAGGTGGTCTTCGTAGATTTCATATACTACGCCTTCGTCTATTTCTAACTGCTTTCTTACGTTCTCTCTATTCATATGCTCTCTCCTTAGATTGCGCTGGCGTAAATGGTTACGAAAGGCAAGGCTAAACAGCCTATGGCTGTAACCACATTGCAATACCAGCAAGCGGCCTCTTTTCTATCAATCACTTCTTTCTCCGTCTTCTTAGGTCTCTGACCAACGTATAGACTACTTAAAGGCGAGTCTAAGATGCCTAAAATTCTGTGTTCATTACTAAGTCTGTGAACTCTTGCCAACCGCCTGCCTTCTCTCCGTCTACTACTATCTGAGGAAATGTGGTGGCATTAGGGAAGATCATTCTGAACTCCTCTAGGCTGTAGTCTTCTCGTAGCTTTAACACTACGAGTTTAACTCCATAGGCCGCATTTAACTGCTTTGCAGAAGCGATAGATCTATCACAGTAAACGCAATCGTCCTTGCTATAGATCACTACTTTGTTCATAGTGCGTTGCGCTTTACTAGTTCGTTACGAATACGCTGCTTGTGCTTAGGCAATGTCTGTGCTCGGCTATATGCTTCCTGTAGCTCTGCTGTAGGAGTAGCGTGCATATAGTAATGAGTAGTTTTGTACTTCTTAGCTTGGCGATCTACTAATGTTTTTGCTGATTTTTTAAACTTGGCTGGCATCGAATTGTTCCTTTATTAAATAAGTTAAATGATCTTGTGCTATCTTTAAACTACTAGTTATCAGATAGACTCTTTTGGTTTCTGTATTTATTACTGTATACTGGATCTTGTCCTTGACCTGCGTAGTTCTTATATTATACTTATTCTTCATCTAGCTCTAACATACCTGCATCTACCAGATGTTCAATAGTGCTCTCTATGCCCTCCTTCTTTCCGAGGGAGTGGCAAGTAACACCGCTTCCTATTACACAGAAGCAAAATACTGCTAGCTCTAACATATAACTCTCCGTTTTTATGGCTTCTCAATCTTTAAAAAACCATTATACTGAACATTCAGTAAGTTGTCAAGAACTAAATAAGCGTCTCTTCAAGTTAGAGACTAAAATAATTCTGAATATGGGCGTATTATATCCTAAATGACCACGCTTGTCAAGAATAATTTTTTTATACTCACCACCAATAGTGAAAAATTTCTTGACAATTTACCCGTCTTCAATTATAATACTCCAATGAAAAAATATAAAAAGAAACCTTGGTCTGAAGCGGAGCGTAGATTGCTCAGCGTCTATTACTATCATGCCTCTATTGACGAGATATGTTACATGATTCCTGATAGGTCAGAACAAGCAATACGCAACCAAGTGAATTATCTCAAGGCGAGAGGCTTTAGGTTTAAATGATGCCGGGGGAGAACGAAATCACCCTTATCATTGGCCTACTTTTCTTGTGGATATTTCTAAGAGAGAAAGACGACTGGGATGATGACTAATGAAAGTTAAAGTACGAGGAGATAATGTAGAGGGAGCTTTAAGGCTCTTTCGCCGCAAGACTAATGATAGTGGAGTACTCATGGCATTTAAAGAGAAAATGTTCTATGAGAAGCCTACTACTAAGAAGCAGAGAAAGAAAGCTGCAGCAAAGAACAGGGAGAAGAAACGGCAAGATCCCAAATAGTTCTTGACAAAACCCTTATAAACAGGTATAATACTTTATAAATTGGAGAACTAAGCAATGATAACGTATTTTATAGAAGGCAAGAAACCCAGCAAAAAGCTGAGAGCTTTTACGCAGGACTGTATCAACAGTTTGTTTGGTGATAACCAACCATACTTTGATATTGACATTAATTTACGGAAATTTGTGAAGAAAGGCCTGTTTGCAGGTCTTTGTACTGGTGATGATAAGGGTGTAATGATAGACCTAGCCACTCACTTTCGTATGGACTGTGGCTCGATTGAAGAATTTGAGCCTCACGAGTTTGCATCCAACCTTGCACACGAATTAGTTCACGCCAAACAGTTTGCACGGAACCAGATTAACTCGATAGACTATATCTGGACCCGTGGCGAGATCGAAGTTGACTGCTCCAACCTAGAATACTTAGAAACCCCGTGGGAAGTTGAAGCCTACGGACTCGAGCAGGTACTAACAGACCTATTTTGGGAGGAAGACTGATGGAATTATTTACAAACTTTTTAGCAACTCTTACAGTTATCATATTGTTCCTAGCAGCATATGGGGCAGCGCTTGATTACCAAATATATAAGGCAGAAGAGAGAAAGAAGAAAAACCTCGAAGCCTTTTACGAAGGGCATACTAATGAAACAAACGACTAAAGAGTGTCCCAACTGTGGTAACACTCACCTAATTCAAATAACTACACAAAATGTAAAGTTATGTCCTGATTGTAGGACAGAGATACCCTGGTATCTAGAGGAGGGGCAGTTGCCATTAAAATGATGAAACTAAGGACATATGCAATGATCAGAGGTATCTGGAGAATTTGGGCTAAATCACTAGGAGAGAAAGTTGGAGAAACAGATCGTCAAGCTAATAGCGTTGCAGTCATTCGCACTTTTTGGTGGTTTCTTCATGTGGCAACTTGTATCTTTATAATACTAAATGCAATTGCGAATCATGGGTGGAACTTACTATAAAACTAATAAAGTTATACGATAAAGAAGAAGATTGCTGGGTATGGTACTGGCACGAAAACGGGGAACAAATAAGTCCCCCTCTCCAGAGCAAAGAGAGTGCCTGCTACTGGTATATCTCCTACACTTGCTAGCCCTTACCTTAGGGCCGACCTGAGTATGTCTTAAAACTACTCACCCCTTCTTAAAAACTTCTTGACATTTTACTTATCTAAGCGTATAATACCTTCATAAACTTGAAAAAGGAGAATAAAATGACTAATTACAGCATGGTAAGAAATGCACTACGCACACCAGATGGTACAGTCTTACGAAGCCGGCACCGGCATGACTATGTTACCCACACGGATACCAACGGCAAAGAATATATGCTAGATGGTGGATTAAGCTATGTTCGTTATAGTGCTAATGGTGATGAAGAAATGCTGGTAGTCACACTTGCAGACCCACACGAAGAGATTAGAGAGGCGTGTGATTGGGGTACACGCGGTATTAAGGGAGACCAGCCACTGTCATATATTAAATTGTGTGATATGACTACTGCTCACATCAAAGCAGTTATTAATAATGTGCCGTCAATCAATCCAGCAATTTTAATTGCTATGGAACGTGAATTGGGGTATCGAAATCAGGTAATACAAGAGTACGAGGCACAAACATGATTTGGATACTAAGAATATTACTATTAGTCTGGCTAACCTTCTCGGTTAAATTAGACGATGATCTCTACGGAGTAAGGTGGAGTATGATAAACTTTGAGAAATGCAGACGAGTAATTACTAGGAGCGAGACATGATAGCAATACTTGGAAAAGATCGGAAGTACGTTAAACTACACAAGCACGATAGCTGGAGTGTTGATTATACACTTGCATTTATTGCTGCACCTCTTCTACGTCAACTACGAGAAACTACGCACTCTATAGGTATGATAGAGCACGAAGATCGTCCTGAGCATCTTTTCGGCACTAAACTTCTTAATGATGAGTACTGTGAGATGGCATGGGACTGGGCACTTACTGAAATGATTTTTGCCTTTGAGAGCAAGATTGATGATGATTGGTTTGCTCAGGCTAGAGATGAGGAAAGGATTGCCAATGGGTTCCGTCTTTTCGGGAAGTACTATCAAAGTCTGTGGGACTAATGAAAATAGTTCTTGACAAAGAGCCCCCTTGTAAGTATAATAGTATCTTAGAAATTAAGGAATATACCAATGACATTAGAGCAACAATTATTAATAATCACTATGGAAGAATGTGGTGAGTTAGTCCAGGCCTGTAGTAAGGTACTGAGACATGGCTCAACTCCTGCAAAGATGCAGCAGTTGGTTGAAGAAGCAGGGGATGTACAAGTAATGCTTGATCTTCTGATGGAACATAAATATACAACTCCGTGGGATATCGCTGAGAGATGCGATGTCAAACGCGAGAAACTAGCTAAATGGAGCGACCTACTATGAGTGGTAAAGGTGATAGAGATAGAACAGCAGACAGAGACGCGTTCTGGGCAAACTACGAGAAGATTTTTGGAGAACCTCCTGAAGAGAAGGAGACTAAGTTTTATGATACTCTTGAGATTGGGGAAAGCCCCGAAGATCGTAAACTGAAAGAATGGGGTTGGATGTACGACTGCTTACAAAATATACACTTATACGACTACCCTGTACAGGAAGCCCAAGAACTACTAAAGAGGATTAAGGTATGATACGCACTACAAATTTTGAGATGGCTGGAGACTTTATGGAAGCATACGGACAGGACATTCCATTGTATCCTACATGGCCTGAATCAGCTACACAAAACCTTCGCATGGCGTTGATTGACGAAGAAGTCGGGGAACTCCGACAGGCTATCAAAGACCGCAACATGATCGAGGTAGCAGATGCACTTACTGATATCCTTTATGTAGTATACGGGGCGGGACACGCATTTGGTATTGATTTGGATGAATGCTATAATGAAGTTCATCGTAGTAATCTTACTAAATTAGGGGAAGATGGTAGACCCTTGAAAGATGAAGACGGCAAAGTAATGAAAGGCCCCAACTACGAACCACCTAACCTGGAGCAATACTTAGTATGAAGCAAGAACTTAAAATTATATTTGCTGTAGCACTTCTTCTCAGCTTTATGGCTGGGTCTATGATTGGAGCAAGCTCAGTTTCTAGCGAGCAAAAGCTGATTGCTGCGAAGACAGCGTGTGCTCAGTTTAACCCTGAGACAGGTATGTTTGAGTGGCTAGGAGATAAGGATGAGTGAAGTAGTAGAGAGCTATAATTCTTTTATACATCTTATGTGGATTAAGAACTGTGATGAAAGACAGGAGTGGTGTCAGCCGAAGTTAACTAAAGAAGAGTATATTAAGGCTAATGGTACCTTTCTTGAGGATAGTTTCTGGATGGCTCACATGGGTAGTAAATATTGGAATGGTGAGCGATATGCCTAAGCCCTGGTCTAGCGAGAGTAAGTGGTTTATAGCGTTCCACTACTCTCTTCTCACCCTTCTCTTCGCTATTACACTCATAGGATCTACAAGTGCTACAGCCTAGGACTCACTAGGTTGTATCGATCCCCTGGAGAAAATAGTTTTTATAAGCCAGCTCCATTTCCCTACTTTTTGAAGCAGTATTTGTCTACTAAGGTAAGCAAATATTAGACCTTTACAAATTTGAAAACATAGTGTATAATAAATGAAAAGTTACTAGACATGATCAACAACAAGATCAATCATCGATTCTTCTCTACCAGATATTAAATTGTTTTAATGAAGACGATGTTACAGTCGTGCTGTGAACGAAGTGGGAAGCACGATAACTGTGTTGTCTTTAATTAAACTGATTTAATACGAATTAACACATATGTTACATATCAACTAAGAGATCTATGATCAATTGTTGATGACCACGATAATTAAACACCCTCTACGATAAACAGCCACTAAGGTCGCAATGACCTTTAATCATAACTGGCTACAACTCCGTTTACTACGTTTCTATCTTTTTGGGACAATTTTGCCCAATTCGCGATTGCTCATTCAAATCCTTATTCCTTTACCATAATTCTTTACAATTGTATGTCGATTGTACTAGTGGGAGCGTTGTTGTAGGCACTTTTCTCTAGTCCTTAAATATATTATTTTAGCGACAGTGACGATGGGAGCTTTGCTCCCAAATCACAAGTGATAAAAAACTCCAGCCTATTTCTAGACCAGAGTTAATCGTACTATCCCCGCAGCGAGGTCAATCCTTTCTCAACCATTCCTTTACTATTCTTTGCACCTCTAGTTCATTGTCACACTCCACCTCGAAGATGACCCTTCCGAACAGTTTAAAATTTACTGTGAGTCCTCGAATCTCCACTTGTCTAGTTCTCTCAAGTAGTTCAGTCACTCTGTGCACCCGTAGCTACTTCCAACGCTTTGAGAGCTGCCTTCGGACTTTTATCGAGACCCACCAGATATTCAATTTCAATACCAAGATTCTCAGCGATATTTGTAACAAGCTCAACTTTAGTAACAGGGGCTTCACCAGTTTTACTTTTATATATTGCACGTTGATATACTCCTTCTCTAGATAGCTTACCAATAATTGATTTACTACTCTTACCTAGCTCATCTGCGAGCTTCTCTACTGTCTTCGCAGTAGGATTGCTTTCATACTCAAACACAATGTAACTTGTGATATCATCAGTGTAGTTCATAGCTAAATATATTCTCCTGTAGGTCTAGCATTTTCATTACGGCTTCAACAGTACAGTTATACTTTTCCGCAATGTCATAAATTGTCCAATCGTTTTCGAACTTTTCTATTATATCTTCTTTAATCTTCAATTTCCCAGCCCTCCGGTAGTGCCATATCCTTAGGTTTACCAGTGCCCCAGCGTATCGTGATAGTACCCTCTTCTGGGACTACTTCTATTACAGCAGAACTACTGTACTCTAGCAAACCTACTTCTATTTCATCATCTCCTACAATCTCTGCATACTGCTTGAGATGCTCGTCATATTCTCGTTCCATGCCATAAAGAGACTGTTCTAGCTCATTTAAAATTTTATGCATCTGGTCTATCTCCCCATACTTTACCTCGAGACTGCTAGCAGCGTCCCACAAACTCTTGTATAGGTTATTACGTTTTACATCTTTACCAGGAAATGTTACAATATTAGTCATCTAATTGCTCCTCAAGTGCCTTGTTTAGTTTATCAATAAAGTGTCTAGCTTCTCCTAGCTTTAAGCTGTACTGACCTTTAAACTCTCGATACCCACCTTCGTGAACTAAGAATAGCCACTGGAATGAGGTGCCTGTTACATCGTCAAAAACATAATACATTTTGGAACTCCTAATTACATTCAATACAAGTATTATACGGGACTTTCAGAAACTTGTCAAGAAATTTTTTAACCTCTACTGAACTTTTTACAGACAAAAAAATACCCTCCGAAGAGGGTCAAAGGATTACTACTATGTAAGAAAGAGTGTCATGCGACCACCACCACGGATCATAAGCATAACGATTTACCTCGACTTAGCGTTTTTTCTGAAGAGGATTACACCTAGTCTACGACCAGAAACCTACTTTGTTCGGTACAAAGATACAAAAACCCGACACACCATACACTTTAGACAGCCTTGTGAGGTAGGCTGTGCCAGTACTTTTGCGAGATCAAACGGACACAAGGTCTGTTACATCACTCTAGCATTATTACTGGACTGAGCGGATGGTAGCACTTATTTATAGTCCCTGCATATCACAGTCGCTCACCAGCTTAGGACTTTGGGTATCAGGCAGCGTAAGTATGACGCCAAGACCTTTCCCAACTTTTCAAACACTATTATACTTACATTTAACCATTTCGTCAAGAACTATTTTTCAATTGCTTCCTGACTATCTAACCATAACTGCGCTTCTTTAAACCATGCAGCCCTACCATTGTAGTAGTCAACATCTGTCCATATCTTATGTGATTCATAGATACCAAGTTCTTCGTTGTACTGCCTAGCCAACGTATCTTGCTCTAATTGTAGCTCCATTTGTTGCATACTAGCCTCCGATTAAGCTACCTACTAATAGTACTAAGGGGAAGAAGAATAGTGTGGCTATAAACCACACTAGTCCACTATATTTTTGAGAGGCGGACACTATTTGCTGCTCCCTGCAACGTGCCATAACAGCTTCTCTAGATCAGCTTTAGAAGCCTTCTCAAGAGTAAGCAACTCTACTCCTAGAGCGTCTTGAATCTGAGATACCAACTCCGCTTTACGGATAACTGGAGCACCAGTCTTGGTTACACGAGGAGCTGCAACATATACGCCCTCACGAACTAGCTTTGCTACTATAGATCGAGTAGTCTTGTTGAACTCAGACGCTAGTTTTGCAACTGTGTCTTTCGTTGGGTTGTCTTGGTAGTCTGCTACCATAGAGTCTACCATTGCGTCTGTGTAGTTAGGTGTTCTAGTTACTTCTGTCATTGTCTTGTCTCCCGAAAAGAATGCTTTGATTTGTTTAAATAGGTTTTTTGATTTCATAAATGTATTATACGTTTGTTTGAGCTACTTGTCAACAACTATTTGATCTTTGCTGGAGTTACGAAGTCAATAAACATCTCATCGCCCCACAGCAGTTCTACTACTTCATAGAAATCCATCATTGCAATATCCTCAGCTTCATAAGAGGTTTCTAGTTCCAGCTCTCCACGCCACTCAGCAATCTGCACCAACCATGCTTCTTTGCTGTAGAACTCAAAAGATCCGTCTGCTATGTCGAATGTTACTGTGTATACGTTTGTCATATTGAATCCTCAATTGGGTTGTTTTCTTGGTTTATGCGTGTATTATACTAACATTTGAGTATGTTGTCAAACGATTTTTAAGCTAAGTCGTAAATAAACACAACTTTGTTCCCGGGGGCCCGACGCGACCTCGGCGAGTCAAGAATTATTTTCCCGAATCTACCAAAATTATCTGTAATTATAGATAATATTTGAGACAATTTGCCAAAACTATCTGTAATTACAGATAATAATTTGCCAAAATTATCTGTAATTATAGCACACCCGCCCAGATTATCCCAGACTAGACTCGTCGTGCTCAATCTTCGGCAAATTGTAAAAAGTACTTGACAAAGTACTTGTCGGTTTGGTACAATTCGGCGCTATTTCAAGCAAAAAGCAGCAACTTGCATTTACTTGCCCGAATTTGCCCAAAGTCACAGAAAAGACTTGACATCGCCGCACTACTACTGTATAATCGGCGCGGAGCACCAAAGGGAAAATAATCGTTGACCTACTACTGGCGCACCCGCGCCGAATTGCTCAGAAAAGACTCGACCAATTGGTAGGAAGTTGGTCACACGTTTTTGAGGCCCATGCAAAAATAATCGTTGACTTACTACTGGCGCCCCCGCGCCAAAAATAAAATAAAAAGCAAATAAATCAGAAAAAAAGCAGGGAGAGGGAAAATAAAAAAAATCTGCGTATTGTTCCACGTGGAACATATGAGGGATATAGGCAACCATAAATCGGCGCGGCCAAATGCGAATGGTTCTCATTCGCATTTAGTAGTGCCAGGTTCCTAAATGAGAACCATTCTCATTTAATATAGTGATTTAATCGGGTTATAAATTCTAGTCTACCGGCTTTTTTATCATCATAATTAATCGAGTGCCATTTTCCGCAATTAGTGAATACAGACTCTTTTGCAATAGTGTATTCATCATATTGGGCAATAGCTTTTTTGTCATTAGGTGACATTTTCCAATATTTTAGCGGGGAGATTTCGCGTTCGGTCAGTCTGGCGATCTGTTCACGTTCCGAAATTGAGAGCCACATTTTAATAAATGTAATATTTTGCGATTGTTCCCAGTCGATCACCTTAGCCATAAAATTGCGATATTGTTTATCCGAACACCAGCCATTAATTTTCTGGCACAAGGCTCGCGAATACCAAGAGCGATCATAAAAAACAATTTGGCCTACCGAGGGCATTTTATTTTCCCAATGTCCTAACCAGTTCGCCATTGTAGGCTCTGAGGGTTTAGCCGAAAGACAAACGCTAAACCAAGACGGGTTGAGATATTGGGTTAATTCGCGGATAGTTCCAGATTTTCCGGCAGAATCGCGGCCTTCTAAAATAACCGCGATTCTCTCGCGGTTATTTTCGGCTTTTTGGTTTAGAGTAGCCTGTTGCGTTTCGAGTGCGTTCATTTTATGCGACCTTTGATCCATGAATATTTTTGTCATTGGCAACCGGCTTCTTGTCCTGCACCAGTCTCCAGGGCTGCGCGTTTATTTTGCCATAAGGTACGCGCTTTTTCTGTGCAAAGCATGATGCGAGAATCTGCGTTTCAATAATTGCGTCCGACAATGCGGTGTGATCTTCTATAAAATCGGGGTTGTTGCTAGTGTATCTGTAACAGAATTCCGCACCTGTTTTAATGTTGCCAGCAGGTGAAACCCAACCACGAGAGCGAGCCAATTTTTTGTAGGCTTTTTGTGAGAGTTTGGTCTCACAGGCAAATTGCCAGATATCTAACACCTTTAACCCTTTAGGGCAAACAGGGGAGCCGTCACCAAATAGGCCGTTTGTATGTCCCATAACGCGCAGATCGAAACCTGCATTATATGCCGCTATCGTAGTTACCTTGTATTCGGCTATATCGGAACGAATCTGGTCAACAATCGTAGCCCATGATTCAAGATGTATCAGGCTATCATCTAGCATTGGGGCATAATGAGTAAACATTTTTTTAGCGTAAAACGCGCTCATCATACGTTTGGCATCGGTGAAAACCTCGCGCACCAAAGCGTTATAGGTTTTAATTATAGTCCCGTCTTTTTCGCAGATTGTATAACCAACATCATAAACGGAGCCTGTAAGATCGCACGTTTCGGTATCTAGGACTAATATTACATTTTTAGAAATTTTCATGATTTATGCTCTGAGTTCTAGTAATTTAGAGTTTAATTGTAAAGCATTACGAGTGCGAATACCATATTTTTCGGCCATATCTAACACGCCTTGATTATCATCGTAAAAGGTAGCGTTGCGAGTCCAGCGCACAAAAGGCACCTTGAGGTCAGAGAAGAGCGCAAATAATTTTGCTCTTTTCATTTCAGCATCGCCACGATTATCACCAAGAGCGCGAGATAGAATGTGGTGCGCCTTGATACCATGATCAGCCAAAAAAACGTGATCCCAGACACCCAACACGCGAGCAGTACAAATAATAACAATATCGCCATGAGCATAATTTGATTGCATCAGTCGCGCCAATGGTAGCAGTTGATCGTTCGCAATGTTTTCGCGTGTATTGTCAGCGATCCATTTAGGCAGATCAATATCCCCATTCGGCAGGGTAGAGTATCGGTGGCTAGAATCAATCACAGTGCCGTCTAAGTCCCATATTTTATATTGCATGGTTTAAGCTCCCATGTAGTTAGTTAGAAAGCCGCCTATCGATATCAGATTAAGCGCGACTAGGTTGTACATCTTAGCATCAACCGCCTGAACAGTTAAGAGTATCAGCCCTGCAATAGCGATCAAAGGTTGCATAGTAAAGGCAAAGATTGCCATTAGTACCGAGCCAGTGTAGCCAGAAAAAGTTGGTATATTCATAAAAATCTCCAGTGGTTAAGCCCTGATTATACAGGGCTAATCCAGATTATGCAAGGTTAGAAAGTAATTTATTTAAAGCCGAACCGGTGGCTTTTTCTAGCCCTTCCAGCGAGTCGGTATCAACAGCCGAGCAAATAGCCCTAACAATGTCGGCCTTGCTAGGTGCGGCTTTTTTCTTGGCAGGTGCGGGCTTGGAAATATATTCTATGCCTTCGCGCTTTGCCTTCGCTATTAATGATCTAACCGACTTGCCCACAAATAGCGGGTCGGTCAATAGAGCGCGACATTTTGCCAAATCTAAGGGAGCCGCTATTTCTAGCGCGTTGATCATGGCAGGGGTATAGTTTACAGTAGTATCTTGTGACATAGTAATTCTCTCTTTTTTATTTATTGGGTTAAGTGTCTATGGTAACATTAACAGGATGCAAATACAAGCACCGATTGCAGATATAGCCATAGTAGATATAAAAACTGCCTTCAAAGTGTAATCAATAATTGCTTTCATGGTCTCGGCCTTTCCTGTCTAATGAGGGCATATTATAGCAGATCCAGAGCAATAGTCAAGTATTTTTTAGAATAAAAAAGCATAAGCAAACCTCGCCTTATTCCAAAATAATCTTGACCAGGGGGGTTAAATGACTTGACATCGCCGGCCCGCGCCGGGCTCCCCCACACGTAAACCATTTATGTAATCCCGAAGAGGTAAAGGGTGTATATAAAAAGACTTGCACAAACCATTCCGCCCACACACCAACTCGAAAAAAATTGTTGACAATTTTTGAGAATTGTTGTATACTTGGCAACATCAAAAAGAAAAACAACTTTTAGTAATAATAGGTAATTAGGGGACCTTAAATGGCAGTTTCTTGTACAATTGTAGCTTTTTACGGAGGCGGATCACTTACGTTTGCGACTGAACCTTCGGGCTCAGGAAGCGTTAATTCGTTCTATTGGAAAGCAGAATTTTTAAACGTACAAGACGACGCAGCTCTCAATGCCTCCGGACAGATATACTGGGAGATTACTAGACAGAGTGGTACTGGTAGTGACTTCTCTGCAACGTCAGGAACTTCGAGTGGCGTAGTAACTTATAATAGTGGAGGAGTTGTTCATGCGTATATGCCTATACAGGCTTTCATAACAGACGATACTGTAGATGAGACCACGGGAATCGGCGAAAACTTTACTGTCTCAGTGTATCTAAACTCGAGCAAGACGACACTCTATGCTTCGCAGACTTTTAAGTTATATGATGCAGACTTTAATATAAGTGGGCCTTCAGGCACTTCTGTATTCAACATCGCATATGGCGCAACCTCCCAAAATGTTACATTTACACAAGGTGGTGCGACTGAGACAAATGCTCGTTCAATCGCAGTTCGAAATGCTTCTACTAATGCAGTACTATTCTACGATACGTGGGGCGCTACAGAGTACTATAACCATACGATTACAATACCAAATGCCTACTTACCTTCTGCAGGTAATACTAGCAGCTACTATATACAAGTCTATAACGGGCAGTCGTACTATACTGTAGGAAATACCTTTACAATTACTAGAGCAGCTGGAGTAACCTTTACTCAGCCTGTAGCAAGTGGAGTACTAGTAGTTGATGAGACAACTGTTGGCAGTGTTACCTCTACTTTCCAAATTTCAAATACTGGTGCTGGTGGAACGTTCTGGGCAATGCAACGACCTACGTCGTACAACCCAGCTATTAATGACCCGAATTGGGTACAATATTCAGTGACTGATAACTCTTCTACCTCACTTAACTTTAATCAGACTAGAGGCACTATACAGTACTACTATACTAGAAGGTATGACTCAGGTACTAACACGCAGTCCGTTGGTAGAACCATAAATCAGTCTGTTGGACAGATTGGTGCTGTGAGCGAAAGAGTACCTACTACTCCGGTAATCTCCTCAGTAACCATAGGCTCAGGAACACATAATGTTGTTTTGTCAAATAATCCTCCTGCTGATGGTATTACAGTAGTATACTACTATCAAAGTACTAATGCTAGTGCAATGGCCTCTCAGTCTGCTTGGGTAGATTCAGGTTCTGGATCAGTACCTGCAGGATGGCAGTCAGGTTCAAACTTCTCAGCTACTGCTGGAGTAACATATTACTACTGGGCTCTAGGCTGGGCTGTAGGTGGTGGAGATGACGGTGCTACACTTTCAAACAGTGTATCTCAGCTCACTGCATCAGCAGTGGGTGGTGGTCTTGGCGTAGTAGGACAGTCAAGTGCTAACGATTATGGACTAGAAGTCTATAACTCGGCAGGGCAGCTAAGAGTAGGAACTTTAGACAAAACATCTTTGTTTCTAGGAAACTATACCGTTACTACCAATGCTTCTGGTAACGTTGTTAATCAACAAGTACCAGGTGCAACATCCTCTGATTGTTATGCAGTTAACACAACTAATCCTAATTTTCTGCCAAATAGTGGCTGGAGGGCTAATCAAAGTCTAACGTTCACATTTGGAACAGACTCGGTAAGTATAAGCGGAGCACCTGCAAGTGTTACTATTCAATTTTATGCGGTGAGAGGATGAGTTACGGATTTCAGGTAATAAATGACAATAGCTTTATACAAGTTGATGAGCAAGCTTCTGTATTTGCTGTGGATCTATCAGGTACAACAGGTACTTTAGCTCCGGATAGCAATAGTGGGTATTATAGTGTTACATTGAATTTAGGCTCAGGGTCTTTTGATCCTCTTCTTTTTGTGAGACCTGCGGGGACTACAGCCTGGTCAACTTCTGGCAAGAAAATATACGCAGGCAGTTATCCAGGAGTTACTCCTACTACTATATATAGCAATACAAATAGTCCTATAGATTGGTTCACAGTACGAGATATGAGAGATGTAGCCACTTTAGCAACTTCAGGGTATGGGCTACAAGTTCTTGATACCTCAAGCCCTCAAAAGGTAGTGTACACTAGCGAGAACGTAGTAGGAAAAGTACATGAGACTATATATATTGATCCTACGTCTACTTCGACTAATACTATATATAACAGTTCGACCCATGACTCAAATATATATGGCATGGTAAATACTACAACTTTTAGCGACTCCCTTGCAGGGAGTGGATTTATGGGTCCTGTCCTTAATTTTAAACAGTCTGCTGGAAACTATAAAATACTTGTGGAGCGTTCAGTACAATGGATCTCTGTAGGACAATTTACTATAGGTATAGGAACAGATAATAGAGTATTTCTATCAATGAGAAAAGGAGTATAAAATGGTAATAAGAATAGCTTGGGTTGATAGCTCAGGAAATATAAAACAATTGTTCACCCCCTCAGACTATAGACCTTATAGTGAAGGAGATGAGCAAGATGGACTTACGCTACAGTACTGTGGAGACGGCATTAGTCCTGATACGCATTATTGGAAAGACGGGTGGTTTGTAAAACCTACGCAGCCAGGAGATTACTATGATTGGATAGATGAGGCCTGGGTTCTTAACTCAGAGACTTTACTAGACATGATTAGATTGCATAGAGGCGCTAAATTATTTGCTTCTGATTGGGCAGTGCTACCAGATAGCCCTCTCACGGATGAAAAGAAAGCGGAGTGGGTAACATACCGCACCGCACTACGAGATGTTCCTGCGAACAACGCAGACGTCACACACTTAGATGACGTAACGTGGCCAGGAGAACCTTCATGAGCGCATACTGGGGATATCATTTAATGCTAGACTGCAGCGGGTGCAACGCGGGTATAGCTGACCACGATACAATTTATAACTTTATTAAAGATCTAGTAGTACGCATCGACATGGTAGCTGCTGGAGAACCAATCATTGAACATCTGCTTCCAGGAGATCCGAAACAAGGGTACAGCCTGATGCAATTGATCACAACTTCAAATATCTGTGCACATTTTATGGAATTAGATGGCACAGCCTACTTCGATGTCTTTAGCTGTAAAGAGTACGATATTGAGACGGTGAAAGAAATTGTGAATGAGTATTTTGGACCTAAGAAGATGCGAGTCAACTTCCTTACTCGCCACGCAGACTAGATACCACAGAAAAATAACCCTTGACAACATAACCCACTTTGAGTATAATTTGAACCATGGCAAAAGAACTAACTACAATCTCTCCAGAAGGCTTGGAGATCGCTAATTGTTATTTACAATTCGGAAACATTCGGGGCGTATGTGATTATCTTCAGGTACCTGAAACCGAAGTCGTAGACTTACTAAATAAGCGAGAGGTTAAGAAGTATATTGATACTGTCTACCTCGACATGGGCTACCGTAATAAGAATAATATTGGTGCTTTGCTTGACGATATGATTGCGTCCAAACTAGAAGAAGCTCAGGAATCTGGCGTATACTCTAGTAAGGACCTTGCAGACTTATTACAAATGGCTCACAAGATGCGAATGGACGAGATCAAGGCTCAGGCCGATTTCGAGAAAGCAGAGGGTGGAAATATACGAAACCAGACTAATGTCCAGATCAATGAGGCGGTTCCTTTTGGTCAGGGCAATTATGGTAAGCTAATGGAAAAACTACTCAATGGAACAGAACAACCCGACTGATAGATTTCTCGAGACCGCTCGAAAGGTAGACACACTAGAGCTAGAGATGGCCACCCACGAAGTTCAATGCGAAGAGCGTTGGAAGACTAGTTTTCAGCGTCTCGACAATATAGATGCTGTTCTAGGTAAGATGGACTCACGCATGAGTCATATAGGCATGACAGTTATATTATTTTTAGCCGGAGTTATAGTAACTCTCGCTACATTAGGACAATAGGAGAATACTATGATTTATAGAAAAAGAGATACTTGGTACGTTGTAGAAGACGGAAAAGACACTGTTGGCTTTAAAAGCGAAGAAGAGGCTAAAGCACACGCAACCCCTACTTTTAAAGAAGTTCTTGAACCCTTGCTCGAAGAAGCTACTTCTATAGATACTCCCGTTAAGCCAAAGAAGAAACCTAAGCAGAGTTGGAAGGACTAAGTCCTTTAAGATCCGTTTAAGCACGGAGAGAGTTTAAGTAATGATAGCAGAAGTTTCCATGATTATTGGAGCTCTTAAAGCTGTTAATGAGGGAATAGCTGCATTCAAAGAAGCGGGTGATAATGCTAGTGGTATAGCATCCTTCTTTGGGTCACACTCAGAAGCTAAAGAGTCTATAAAAACAATTGAGCAAGAAACTGCAAAAGGTACTCGCAGACTTACTCAGGAAGAAGCACTTGATCTAGCATGGGCAAAGAAAGCCTTACGAGAGCAAGAGAAAGAGTTTAAGAAGTCTATTCCACGAGATGTATGGAATGATATGTTGTTTATTCAAAGTAAGTCTATTGCAGAAGAGAAACACGCAGACTTAACAGCTGTACTCCAGAAACGTAAAAGAAAGGCTGAACTAAAGAAAACGGCAACAGAGATACTAAGTATCCTAGTTGGATGTAGTATCATAGCCGGAGCCGTGTACTATATTTGGTACCCGTAGAGAATAGAAAATGGCTACTCGTAAACGTAAAAAGGCAGTAAAGAAAAAAGCTCCGAAAGGATACCATAGAATGCCTAACGGCAAGTTAATGAAGGGAGCGACTCATGGCCGTAAAAAGAAAAAAGCCTCGAAGAAAAAGCGCGGCTACTAAGAAACCTATTCCAACAAATAAAAGATTATATTCTGCTGTAAAGTCTCAAGTTAAGAGAAAATTTAAGGTCTACCCGTCAGCATATGCAAACGCATTTCTAGTAAAAGAGTACAAACGCCGAGGCGGAAAGTACCGAATGGGAGTTAAGAAATGAGCTTGAAGAAATGGTTCAAGGAAGAATGGGTAGATATCTCTCGACCGAAGAAGGGCGGAGGTTATGCAAAGTGTGGTAGAAGCAAAGCAAAACCAGGTAAGTACCCAAAGTGCGTACCTAAAGCTAAAGCAGCACGCATGACTGCAGCACAGAAGAAGTCTGCTATTAGCCGTAAAAGAGCAGCAGGAAATTCAGGTGGTAAACCTACTATGGTTAAGACTTTTGTTAAAAAGAAGCGTAAAGCTACTATGCGACGAAAGAAGAGATAATATAATGGCAGCAAAAAGGAAAGCTAAGAAAAAGGATTCAAGATTAAAGAGAGCCGGAGTAACTAAGTACAATAAAGCTAAACGTACTCCAGGCCATGCTAAGAAGTCACACATTGTTGTGGCAAAAGTAGGTTCCAAGGTTAAGACTATTCGTTTCGGCCAGCAAGGAGCTAAAACGGCAGGGAAGCCGAAGGCTGGAGAATCAGCAGCCATGAAGGCTAAGCGTAAAAGCTTCAAAGCCCGCCACGCCAAGAACATAGCTAAAGGCAAAATGTCAGCGGCATACTGGGCAGATAAAGTAAAATGGTAGAAAATAACAAGTACCACCCCGCAGATACAAACGGAGACGGAGAAGTCTCCAACGAAGAACGAGAAATGTATTTGGAGTTTCGTAGAAAGGAACTTGAAGACCAAGACGCACAGCGAGATGCAATGCGTAAGATGACCTGGTTTGCTCTTTGGGGAATGCTATTTTATCCTTTCGGTATTTTCTGTACTTCTTTGTTCGGATTAGACCTTGCTGCAAAGATAATCGGAGATATAGCCCCTACTTACTTTGTAGCTATAGCTGCACTAGTTTCGGCATTCTTTGGTGCCAATGCATATGCAGGAAAAAAATAAACTATTTAGGCAAAACAAATGGCAGTTGAAATAAGCCGGAGAGATATTCTCTCTGACCAGATTTACGATTTATCATCTGAGACAAGGTTTCTAAAACTCCCCGTACCTCCTTATTTGGAGTTGCTGGGAATCGAACCCCTACCATCCCAGGTAGCAATTATAAACGCGATAAACAATCCCAAGTATCGTTTTGTCTGCGCCGCCGTCTCCCGTCGGCAAGGCAAGACTTACATCGCGAACATCATTGGACAACTAGTGTCTCTAGTACCTGGTTCCAATATTCTAATCATGTCTCCCAACTACTCCTTGTCTCAGATTTCTTTCGACCTGCAAAGAAATTTGATAAAGCACTTCGATCTGGAAGTTACAAAAGACAATGCCAAAGACAAAGTAATTGAAATATCTAACGGCTCTACTGTTCGTATGGGTTCGGTCAACCAAGTTGATTCTTGTGTTGGTCGCTCCTACGACCTTATCATCTTTGATGAGGCTGCTCTGGCAGACGGCAGAGACGCTTTCAATGTTGCACTACGCCCTACGCTAGACAAACCTAATTCCAAAGCTATCTTTATCTCCACCCCCAGAGGAAGAAATAACTGGTTCTCTGAGTTTTACTATCGTGGGTACTCTGATCAGTTCCCAGAGTGGGCATCTATTCGAGCCACCTACAGAGACAACCCTCGAATGACTCAATCAGACATTGATGAGGCAAAGAAGTCTATGTCTGACGCTGAGTTTAGACAAGAGTATGAAGCCGACTTTAATACTTATGAAGGTCAGATCTGGAAGTTTAACTTTGAGGAGAACGTAAAAGACCTCTCTAACTTCGATACTTCTAAAATGGATGTATTCGCGGGGTTAGACGTGGGTTATAAAGACCCTACTGCACTGTGTGTAATTGCCTATGACTGGGATAGTGAAACATTCTACCTAGTAGACGAATATCTCAATGCAGAACGTACTACAGAACAGCACGCCATGGAAATTCAGAAACTTATTGATCGTTGGGATATCGACTATATTTATATTGACTCCGCCGCACAGCAGACACGTTTTGACTTTGCACAGAACTACGGAATCTCTACTATCAACGCTAAGAAGTCTGTACTAGATGGTATTGGACACGTTGCTAACATTATTGATAACGATAAGTTACTAGTAGACCAAGAAGCTAAGCAGTCTCTAACTTGTCTTGATGCCTATCAGTGGGACCCCAACCCAAACCTGGTACGGGAAAAGCCGAAACACAATATGGCCTCGCACATGGCGGATGCCATACGTTATGCACTATATTCATTTATTGTCACAAACGTCACGTTTTAATGACACCTAGCCAAAAATAATTATTGACAAATCAACTTAAAGTAGATATAATTCTCCTTAATGAAAAATCATAAGCAGGAAAGGAAATGCCTAAGTTAAAACGAGATGTTGTAAAGTATGTCCGAGACAAGGCTAAGTCTAAGTACGAAAAGGGCACCTCTTGTCAGATTTGCGCAGAGACGGAACAGCTTGATTTTCACCACTTTTATAGTTTAACGCCCCTGTTGAATCAGTGGCTCGCAAAGAACAAACACAATCCGGAGTATATACAATCACTTCGGGATGACTTTATTGAAGAACACGCAGCAGAACTGTATGACCATACTGTTACCTTATGTCATACACATCACTTAAAACTGCACTCAATTTACGGTAAAGACCCCGTCCTAGGTACTGCTAAAAAACAGATGCGCTGGGTAGAGATTCAAAGAGAAAAACATGGCTTGGTATAATAATATTTTTACAGCGAAGACACTTGATGCGCAGGAGAAGTTAAATCCTGCACAGCAATACTATGGTAATGATATTCAGAACTCTCGTGAGCCTACGTTTCAGTACGAGCGCGCATACGAAGAACTAGAGATCGTAAACCGTGCCGTAAACATTATTGTTGATGATGTTGCCGAGATCCCTACTGCTGTAGGTGGTCAACATAAGGGCAACAGCATCATTAAGGGCATCAAGCGAGCTAAAGTAGACTTGCTTATCAACTATGAGCCCAACCCCTTCCAAGATATCAGCACGTTTCGTCGCAACCTAGTTATCGACTATATTCTAGACGGCAATATCTTTATCTATTTTGATGGTGTTCATATGTACCATCTACCCGCATCTAAAATGGCTATTCATGCTAGTAAGGATACTTACATTGAGAAGTTCACTTATAACAAACTAGTAGACTACAAGCCTAGCGAAATCATCCACATTAAAGAGAACTCCTTTTACTCTATTTATAGAGGTGTTCCACGTTTGAGCCCTGCTCTACGTACTATGCAGCTTATGATGAAGATGCGTAAATTCCAAGACAACTTCTTCAAGAACGGCGCAGTACCCGGCTTAGTATTGAAGTCACCTAATACCCTGTCAGAGAAGATCAAAGAACGTATGATGATGTCTTGGCAGGCTCGCTATGCTCCAGAAGCTGGTGGTCGCAGACCCCTTATTCTAGACGGCGGTATTGAAGTAGATTCTATCTCAAATGTAAATTTCAAAGAAATGGATTTTCAGACTAGTATCGCAGACAATGAAAAGATTATTTTGAAGGCGCTCGGAGTGCCTCCAATCATGTTAGACTCTGGTAACAACGCTAACATTCGCCCAAATATGCGTATGTATTATCTTGAGACTATACTACCTATCGTTCGTAAAATGAATTTTGCGATGGAAAGATATTTTGGTTTTGAGTTAAAAGAAGACATTACAAACATTCCTGCTCTACAGCCTGAATTAAGTGATTCTTCTAGCTACTATACTTCACTAGTAAACGGTGGTATTATTACTCCCGCAGAAGCTAGAGAGCGTTTAGGTTTCCCAGAAGTTGAAGGAACAGACGAGATTAGAGTTCCAGCAAATATCGCTGGTTCTGCGGTTAACCCAAGTGAAGGTGGTAGGCCCACCGAAGGAGAAGAAGATGTCAACTAGACCCCAAAGAATCAAACTTTGCAGAGACTTAGCTATGTACTTCGCAGAGAAAGGCAAGATTATGAATCAACAGGAGTACTTGGATGCGGCAGATAAGCCCGTCTCTTTCTCCGGAGTTCGTAGTGTTGGTAGAAGCTATTCTCGAGCAATTGAAATGGTAAAGAAGGCACACCCTGACTTACTAAAAATGGCTGAGAAAAAGAAGGAAGAGGCAGTAAAGCCTGTCGCACCTAAAGTACCAAAGCCAGCACCTAAGGCAGCGGTCAAGCCTGCTCCGGCAGTAAAACTGGATAAATAATGGATAAAATATTTAATCTTACATCCACTTTTAAATCACTAGAGGCCGATGACGGGTCTATAATGATTAGAGGAATGGCAAGTACTGCTGATTTTGATCGCGCAGGCGACACCATTTCAGCCGAGGCTTGGCAGAAAGGTGGACTAAAGAATTTTGAGAAGAATCCAATCATTCTGTTTAATCATGACTATGATAGACCGATTGGAAGAGCCACTGGGATGAAAGCCGGTCCTAATGGTTTAGAGTTAGAATGCAAAATCAGCAAATCTGCCCCTGGCAATGTAGCTGGACTTGTTAAAGACGGTGTTCTTGGAGCCTTTTCTGTCGGTTTCAGAGTCAAGGACGCTGATTATATCAAAGAAACCGATGGACTAATGATTAAGGACGCTGAGTTATTCGAGGTATCAGTTGTATCTGTACCCTGTAATCAGGCAGCTACTTTTTCGCTCGCGAAGTCTTTTGACTCTACTACAGAGTACGAAGAATTCAAAAAAACTTTCACTAATCGTGTAGATCTAGCCGGTCAGTCTCTGGCTAAGGACGAAGCAATTGCTTCAAATGTAGCTAGTGACAACACACCGAAAAGCGTGGATACTACATCCACAGATCAGGAGATCAAAATGGACAATCAAAACATCGACTTGGAAGCTTTTGCAAAGAAGGTAGCTGAAGATACAGCTGCTAAAATCGCAATGAAGCAAGCCGAGCAAAAAGCAGCTGATAAAGCTGAAATCGAGAAGGCTCAGGCCGAAGCATCTTTCATCGAAGCACAAGACATCAAAGTTAAGACTGGAATCCAGACTGGCGTTGAAGCTCTTATGGCTGACGTAGAAGCTAAGTTAACCGAAAAAGACGCGAAGATCGACGAAGTAATTGCTAAGTTTGGCAAAGACCTCGAAGAGAAGAACGCAGAAATCGAAGCCATGCGCACAAGCAAGCGCGTATTCGGCGACCGTTCAGCTTCAGGCGATCTGTCTAAGTTCGGTCAGGACTTCATGCACGCTAGCCTGTTAGGTACTATGACTGGTAAAGGTATGAACACTGATTTCGCTCGCGGCGTTATGGAAAAAGCTGGTCTAGACTACGCTACTAATGCTGGTGATATCGATCAGGAAGTTGCACGTCAAATCGAGAAGGAAGTTACTCTCGAGCTAAAGACTGCTGGTGCTTTCCGTGAAATCCAGGTAAATGGCGCTGCTACTGTTATGCCCATCCAGCCTGATGTTACTGCTGCTACCTTCCAAACTGGTGCTGCTGCTGCTGGTAACCTCGACACACCTGGTGGCGCTGCCGCTACTTTCCAACCTTCTCAGGTAATCTTGAACGCTTATCGTCTGATCTCTCAGACTTTCATGGACAACAATGTCGATGAGCAGGTTCTGATCAACTTGATGCCTATGCTAGTAGACTCTGTTGCACGTGCTCACGCTCGCGCTGTTGATACTGCTATTATTCAAGGTGCAGGTTCTATCACTGGTCTAGACGGCTTTGCAACTGCAGCTGCTTCTGGTGCTCACACAGCGTCCAACCCTCTTACTGCTGCCCTTCTTATGGGAATGCGTAAGGACATGGGTAAGTACGGTGTTAACCCATCTGACATTGCTTACGTTGTATCTCAGGCGCGCTACTTCGAGCTAATCGAAGATGCAGGCTTCCAGGATATTACTGATGTAGGTTCTGACGTTGCTACTAAGCTAACTGGTTCTATCGGTTCTGTATTCGGTTCACCTGTAATCGTCTCTGATAGCTTTGCTGCTGAGACAACTGGTAATGCTATCGCTTTCGCTGTTAGCACTCGTAACTATGTTATTCCACGTCTACGTGGTGTATCTGTTGAGTCTGACTACGAAGTCGGCAATCAGCGCAATGTAATCGTTGCTTCTCAGGCCCTAGGCTTTGAAGAGCTCGTTGCAGGCGGTGCTGGTAACCGTCCTTCTGTTAAACTCGACCTGGCTTAATGCTAATAAAAACTTGGGGGTTCGCCTCCAAGTTTTTACTAATGGACTTATAGAAATATGGCAAACTTAATAGATTTAGTAGATTATAAAGATTCAAAGGGTATTCAAGGTACCAAGGATGATGTGCGTCTTAATCTTTTAATAACTTCTGTGAGTCAATTAGTAAAAACTTATTGTGGTACTAGCATTATCGACAACTACAGCTCTCCTAAGGTTGAGAGCTTAAATATTCCATGGGATTCTCATATTCTTCAGCTAAGCGAAGGTCCAGTACTTAGCATTAGTACTATCTCAGAGAGACCTTCGTACTCTAGTGCCTATTCTGTATTGACTACAGCAAAGCACGAGTACTACCTTGATGAGGCTACTGATAGTATTTTCCGTACAGACGGTACTAATGGATACAAGAATTGGGCTAAAGGACCTGGCGCAGTACAAGTTACTTACTTCGCAGGATACCCAGCTTGCCCCGAAGATTTAAAACTAGCAGTATTTGACCTAGTTACATACTACTTTAAAGATGAGCACAAGGCTCGTCAGACTTTACAGGGTGCAAGTGTACAAAACACTTCAACCTCTTCTCAGCGTGATAACGTAGCGTTCCCAGACCATATTAAACGAGTCTTGGATCTGTATAAAAACTTTTAATGGCCAAAAGAGACCTACATAACTTTCTAACAAAACTAGATAATGAGTTAAATAGAAGTTCTCAAGACTATAGAAGGCAAAATGCGAATAAAAGGGCACACCTTTTTAGGTTTAATTCTTCTAAACTAGCAAAAGAGTTAAAAACTCAGATAGCTAGTTATGATATCCCTTTATCTAACAAGGACAAAGCTTTTATAAATAAAGCCTCTTCCAAGTTAAAAAAGTCTTTGGAGAAGAAGTTAAAAGGTATTAAGGCCGAGAATAAAAAGCTATGGGTTGGCAGCAATACGATACGAATGACGTTTACTTCTAGTACAAAAGTTTATAGTAAATTTGGGGACCCTGACTCTGTTTATCACAAAGTATACAGCGCATACAGGCCTTTATTAAAAAAGTACTTTGCTACTATACAGGAGTACTTGCATACACAAGAGTTTGTAAATAAGGGCACGGGCAGAACTAAAACTAAATCTATAAAAACCAAAACAGGTAAAGTAAGAGAAGCGGCAGGAAAGGAGCTACAGCTAGGTCACACTGCAGGAGGCAGTGTTATTGAGTCCTTTATAAGAGACGCTTTTGAAGACGTTATAGCCTCCTCTAATAAGTATACCGAGAGTGGAGATGCGTTGTCTGAACCTGATATTCGTAAACAGATGAGTGACTTAGGTGTAGATATTACTATAATTAAAGATGCTCGGTTAGACTCCTATACTGTAGAGCTAGAAGCGGGTCGGTCTAATAGAGACGACGGCATTCAATTAAAAGCTCGTAAAGCTACTTTACAACGACAAATTAAAAAGGCTATAAAAAAACTAGGGGGGATAGAGAATCTAAAAGGCTCCGATACTTTGAGACAGAAATATATTAAAAAGACTCGTCAGGAGATACTAGAGCCTTTCAAAGGATTAAAAAACGTAGTAGTAATATCTAAAAGCACTAAGACTGATAGTACCAGCAATACAGCAAGTAGAGATAGTAAAGCCAAGATACAGAGAGCAAGAAGATCTAGCTCTTCTTTGGGTCGCACGGCACTGCCTGCCGCTTTAAAAAAGAGAAGACAGTCTAAGCAAAGAGCTGCCGCATCACGTAGCCCCGCGTCGAGCCCTTTACAGATGATAACACAGTTTAACGCTATGTTGCCGCAGACAGTAGCAAAGAATATGCAGAGTCCCGCCCTAAACCTTCAAACAGGTAGGCTCGCCTCTAGTGCAAGAGTTACAGATATAGCTCAAACACCTCAAGGCTTTCCGAGCATTGGATATACTTATGACGATAAGTACCGAACATTTGAAGTAGGAAATAAGCAGGGTAGCCTAGAGCGCGATCCTCGAAAACTAATAGATGGCTCTATTCGCGAGATAGCGGTACAGATGGCCATGACACGATTCTACACTAGGAGAGTTTAATGTCGGAAAGACAATATACAACAAGACGACTAGGAATAATAACAGCCCTTGTAGAGAAGTTAAAAGATATAAATGGGGCACCACCTTTTCTGTCAGATCTACAAGAAAATGTATCTCCTCGTTTAAAGTTTTGGGATGAAGTGGAGGAATTTCCTGCAGTTCACCTAAATGCCGGTTCTGAGACTAGAGAGTATCAGACTGGAGGATACAAAGACAGGTTTTTATCTGTTACTTTTAGGTGTTACGTTCAGCGTGAAGACGCTATAGAAGCTCTAGATGAGCTGCTTGAAGACGTAGAGACCGTACTAGAAGAAAATTCACGTTTACAGTATACAGATCGCACAGGTGCGACGCAGTATACACATCAGATCACAATCATCAGTATTGACACTGACGAAGGTGTATTGGACCCCTTAGGAGTAGCTGAAATGCTCGTAGAGGTCCGCTACTAGAAAATACTGGCACGAACAAAGGTTCACGTCCAGTTCTTTTCAAGATAACATAGGAGAAAAACTATGGCTCAGCAGTTATATTTTAGTCGCGACACGAAAGTATATGTCGAAATCGGCTCAGACGTATGGGAAATTCCAGTATTGGATGGGTTCTCATTTTCACAAGCAACAAACTCAAGCGAGATCACTCTCGCAGAGATGGAATCAGTTGGTGGCGTAAGCCGTCGTGGTCGTCGTGCGTTTAATGACTCTTTGGCACCTGCCGAATGGTCTTTCTCAACCTACGTTCGTCCTTTCATCTCAGCAGGCTCAGGTGCGGGCGCATCAGACACTGCAGCAAACCATCACGCAGTAGAAGAAGTTTTATGGGCACTGTTCTCAGGTCCTGCAGCTTATGCTTCTAGTACTTTTACAAACCAGTTCACAGCCGATGCGACAGATCTAGATATTGACTTTAGTGAATCAAATAAGTCTACTCTTGGTACTGCAAACATCTACTTCGTAGTTGGTGAGGCAAACAAGAAGTCTTATAAAATAGCTGCTTGTGTAGTTAACGAAGCCTCTATTGATTTTGATATTGATGGTATTGCAATGGTTAACTGGTCTGGCATGGGTTCTCAGATTACTGATGATACAGCAAATGGCCTACCCACTGCTACTATCTATGAGTCTATCACTAGCACTACTAACTTTATTCGTAACCGTCTTACAACTCTTGCAGTGGCTCCCACTACTCAAGATCCAGATGGCGACGGCGTAAACGAGCTGGAAGCTTCTTATGACATAACTCTTACAGGCGGTAATATTACAATGTCTAACAACATTACTTTTATTACTCCCGAAGAAATCGGCTTAGTAAATGTTCCTATTGGTCACGTTACTGGAACACGTTCTATCTCTGGTTCAATGACTTGTTACCTAAGCAAGAATGTTGGCGGAACCCAGAACCACTCTTCTGATCTATGGGAAGACCTAAAAGCTATTACTAATGTTGTTACTAACTCTTTTGCTCTCACCTTTAATATTGGTGGTACTGGATCAGGTGTACCTAAATTGGCAGTAACTATGCCTACTTGTCACTTGGAAATCCCTACCCACTCTATTGAAGATGTAATCTCTGTAGAAACTAACTTTATGTCTCTACCTTCGAGTATTGATGCGACAGATGAGGTAACTATCAAGTACATTGGTGCATAACCAATTGAAAAAAAGTTCTTGACATTTATGGTCTATTCGACTATACTATGTTAATAGAAAAAAGCAAAGGGGCTCTTTCTGGGCCCCTTCTGCTATACGGAGAAAAATGGCTACTTACAATTTTAAAAAAGAAGTAAAGGTTTACGTAGTTATTGGTACTGATAAGTACGAGTTAACTGTAGGACCCGATATAAGCTTCAGCCAAACTTTTACGGATAAAACGTATCCCCAGAAGACTTTACACGCTCAGCATAAAGTACATGAGGCTTCGAATATAACAAAAGCGAACCCTGCAAATTTTGAGTTTACGCTACCTATATTAAAAGAGACGGACCTAGACCCTGTTTATGGTCTACTAATAGATTACAAGACAGGCGAGTATACTCTTAATACTTTTGATTTATACATAGAGTCCGCCACAGATACATACAAGCTAGAGAAATGTGTTATAACTAATGGGACATTCATAATTGAGAAATTAGAGAATCTTAAGTTGACATTATCTGGCGAAGCATCAAAACTTTCGATATTTGCCGGCAGTATACCTGGCGTAGCAGTTTTCGTAAGTGTACCAAGAACCCGCCAGACTATCGATTACCTATCGGTGTCTATAGATAATGTTTTGCAGTCGGAAGCATTATATAGAGTCTCAGTAGAGCTGCAGAATGATATTAAGTGGACTGCGTACGAGACCGTCAACGATGCACTGAATGTGACCACATCGGCCACTTCAATGTACCCATCTAGTTTCACTTTGGAAAAAAGGATTCTCTCAGGCTCGATCGGTCAGTACATTACTAGCGTTTCAAAAACTAATGTACAGACTTGGAAGACAGGCATACCTATTGTGATAAAAGCTGGAACTAGCCTTACTCAAGGAGTTCAGTTTGACCTAGTAAACTGCAGTTTTACAAACAGAGCTACAGTTGAAGATGTATTTACACAAAGCTATGACTGGAAGATGAATGACAATCCTACTGATCTCAGTAGTAAAATTACTTTTTAATAACTAACTTATATAGGAACAACAATGGATTTAAAGAAATTAATGGTCGACACCAAAGCAGTTTGGGTTGACTTCCCAGGACTTAAAGGTTTTGAAGTAGAAGTAGCCAACCTCTCTCGTAAAGAGTTAAACGGGTTACGTAAAAGATGCACTACTACTAAATTTGATCGTAAGACACGACAAGCAGTAGAAGATTTAGATGAAGAGAAGTTTATAGTTGAATTTACTCATGGCGTTGTAAAGAACTGGAAAGGTTTGACACTCGCGCATCTAGAGACCTTACTTCTAGTTGACATTTCTGGCCAAGACCCTACTAAAGAGCTAGAATACAGCGCAGATAATGCAGAGACTTTAGTAAGCTCATCAACTGAATTTGATACATGGCTTAACGAGGTAGTCTTCGATTTAGATAACTTTCGCTCAAAGCCAGAAGGAAAAACTGTTCAACAGGCTGGAAAACTACTTCAAGAATAGTGACAGTAAGATGACAAGAGATCGTTATCTAAAGATGTGCGAGCAGATGGGGCAAGAACCTTTAGATGACGAAATCCCTCCTGATTTAGAGGATTTTCCAGATATAGCAGTACAAGCTTTAATCACTTTTCAAAGCTTGGGAGATCGTGTATACCCTGATATAGGGTATATGGGAAAAGATTTTACAACACTACCTTATTATATAGATATGCATGGTATAGAAGACACCGGATTATTCTTAGAGATTCTAACTTATCTAGAATCAAGGGCTATCAATCAATCTCAAGAGCAACTTAAGCGAGAGAGGGAGAAGCTAAAGAGACAAAAATAGTGGCAGACACAATAACAGTTACATTTAAAGTCATGCAAGATGGCAGTTTGAAGGCTATCAGTAAAGAAGCCGAACAGGCCGCTAAATCTACAGATAAAGCCACTAACTCTTCAGAGAAATACAGTAAAAAGCAAAAAGGGGTAGCCGGTGCTACCTCTAATAGCACCAAAGCCTTTTCAAAAATGACAACAGGTATGCAAGGGGGATTAGTCCCGGCGTATGCTACTTTAGCTGCAAATGTGTTCGCATTATCCGCAGCCTTCAACTTCTTTAAACGCGCGGCAGATGTTCAAATACTTGAGAAAAGCCAGATACGTTATGCTACATCCACAGGATTGGGACTACAGTCTATAACAGAAGGCCTCCGGCAGGCTAGTGGAGGGATGCTTGGTTTTCGAGAAGCGGCTGAAGCAGCTGCTATTGGTGTAGCCAAAGGCTTCTCACCTGCTCAACTCGAGAAATTAGCTGCGGGAGCACAAAGAGCTGCAGCGGCCCTTGGTAGAGGTTTTGAAGACGCTTTTGATCGCCTTATTCGGGGTGCTTCTAAGGCGGAGCCGGAACTATTAGATGAATTAGGTATTACTCTGCGTTTAAAAACTGCTACTGAGAGCTACGCCAAGTCTTTAGGGGTACAGGCAGATGCACTTACAGCTACTCAACGTAGTCAGGCAGTACTATTAGAGACTCAAAGACAGTTAGATGAATTATTCGGAACAGGCCCTGCAGAGACTAACCCTTTCGTAGTGCTACAAAAAACCTTTGAAGATTTGACACGGGCGGGCACAGATTTTGTTATGCCTATGATAACAGGTCTCGTAAGTATTATTAATAAAAGTGGTATGGCTGCTATTGCAGTTTTTGGTGCTTTAGGTTTAAGTATTCTTAAAAGCATGGTTCCTTCTAATATGTTAGGCGATGCTATTGATAACGCAATGGCAAAGTCCCAGAGGGCAACAGAGGAGGCCATAGGAGAGCAGAGGGCCTATGCTATAGAAGTAGAAAAAAGTCAAAAAGCTCTTGATGCCTTGGCGGTAAGTGCAAGTCAGAAAACTGCTACCCGAGCAATAAATGCCGGGGCAGGAAAAAGTAAATTAGTAGGTAAGTTAGCAAAGGGAGAGGATCTCTCTCCTATGCAGAAGGGCCGAGTTAAAAAGATGTTAAAAGATGCAGAACTGCAATATAAGCTGCACGGAAAAATTGTAAAAGGTACTTTCAAAGATATGGATATCGCTATTGTTCAAGATATGAAAAAGTCTTTTATGGATATGGATAAATCAAAAGTACGCTTTTTTGACCGAATGAAACAAAGTTTTAAAAAGGGCAAGCTTACTGCAAAAACAGGATTTGCACAGATTAAGAAAGTAGGTACCACAACTTTTAGTGCATTAGGAAAGGCTGCTACTGTTGCAGGAAAGGCGATTGGCAAGATGATGAGGTTTGCCGGGTTTATTGGCATACTTGTAATGGTCTTTGAGGCCATGAAAAAAGTGGCGGAAGCCCCTTTCACTATTGTTTCTAATTTTTTAGGCGCATTCGATACTGCGGCTAACTTTATGTTAAAAACACTAAAAACACCTCTGGTTTTTATAGGTAAATATATTGATTTTATGATTAATGCTTGGAGAGGTTTAGTAAACTTTATTATAAAAGGTTATAATGCTGTCGCAGGCTCTGCAGCTGGAAGCTTCGCAGGTATGTCACAAATTTCTGAACTCGAAGAAAGAACAGGCTCTGCAGCAGGCGCCATACAAGAACTAGCAGAGGCCGGAATTAACACTAAAGAAGTCTTTCAAACAAGTAGTCTAGGTACTTGGGCCTTAGCTATAGAAACAAGTGCTGATAAAGCAAATACACAGGTAGAGAATTTAGAAGCAACTTTAAAAATGTTCGGAAAGATGGGAGAGGATGTTAGAGCTACTATCAAAGGTTTAAGCTCTAGTCTTAAAGAAGTGACAGCAGCAGAGAGAGGCGTAATCGTAGCGACCTCTATAGGAAGCCTATCTCTTTCTGACCGTATCAAAGCTATCAAAGAAACTACTAAATCCTTAGACGCAATGGGAAATGAGATAGAGTTCTCCACTATGACTGTGGATCAGCAGAAAGAAGCCATGCGCGCTTTGCACCGAGAGATGAAAGATTTAAAACAACTTTCTCCTGCATTGGCAGCTGCTCTTAATAACCCAGATATGAAAGAAGGCCTAAAAACTATGGAGTTTTTAGAAATACATTCTCGTAATGCTACTACTGAGTTCAAAGCCTTTAAAGATGGAATAGAAGGAGTAACTTCAGCAATTGGGGACGGTAATTTATTAGATGCGGAATTCCTATTAAATACTCTTAAGAAGTCGGCAGATTCGGCCGCAAGAAGCTACAGACTTTTAGGGGATGACGCTAGTCTAGCCGCCGCAAATTCAGCTCAGGCTGATTATGCAAACGCATTGGGGGATTCAATAGGAGACACAGACACCTATCATGCAAGCCTAGTAGCACTAAGAAAAGCTCAAGAGGCCCATAGCGTATCTGTCAAAGAAGCTGTTTTTTTAAGCGGAGAAATAGGGAAAGTTCGAAACCTTGAATTAGACGTAGCAGCTAAGCTGCTAGCTTTAGAGGAAATAGCATACCAGTTAAAAGGCGCAAAAAATGGGAAACTAGCAGAAGAACTAAAGCTAAAACAGCAACTTCTTGGGGTAGACCTACAGGCGGCAAACATTAAGCTGATCGAACAGACTCAAGGATCTGGACAATCTGCAGTCGCTAAAATGAAGGCCACCATGGAAAGTAGTGACTTTATTGAGAATACTACTACTCCTACAATGCCCGAGGGACAAATGGGGCCACCACCGCCAGGGCCGGCAATGAGTGACCGTATTGGAGCTGTAGCAGATGCCTTAAGCCCTATGAGCGCTGAACTTGCAAAACTCGGGCCGGAAGGTGAAGCAATGTCAGCAGCCCTTAGTGGTGCTGCAGTTCTTGCAGAAACTTTTATGAGTGCTTTTGAGCAGATGAAAGAAGGGCCTATATCTCTGCAAGATGGCTTAGGGATGGCAGCAGGTGCTTTACAAGCTCTTGGTTCTATGCAGGCTGCGCAGTCTAAAGCAGCTGTAGCAGCTATAGATGCCCAGATTGATGCAGAGAAGAAGAGAGACGGCAAGTCCGCAGGAAGTATAGCAAAACTAGCGGCTATGGAGAAGAAGAAAGAAGCTCTGAAGAGAAAAGCATTTGAGCAAGATAAGAAGATGAAAATGGCTCAAACTGTAATATCTACGGCTTCCGGTATAATGCAGGCATTCTCACATAGTGACCCTGTTACAGGCGCTATAATGGCCGCAATGGTGGGCGCAATGGGTGCTGCTCAGTTAGGTATAATTTCAGGCATGACTTATCAGGGTGGCGGTACAGGAGCAGGAGCAGGAGGCGTTACCTCCATAGCTGTAGGGCAAAGAAAGTCTAGCATAGATACCGCTAAATCTCAGTCAGCAGGCGGAGAACTTTCTTATCTTAGAGGAGACTCAGGCATGGGCGGGCCAGAAAACTTCCGACCTACTCCCGCATTCTCAGGATATAAAAATCGTGCAGCAGGTGGTTTCGTAGTCGGGGAGCAAGGACCTGAAGTATTTATGCCGGAAGTAGCAGGGGATATAATACCTGCAGGACAGAACATGGGTAGCAACACTAATGTAAACTTCTCAATCAACGCAGTTGATGCAGACGGAGTTGAAGACCTACTAGTAAGACAACGAGGAAATATTATAGGCATGATGAGAGAAGCCGCAAATTCATATGGACAAGACTTTATGGAAGGAATCGATACCTCTGTGTATACCCCTTCTTCAGCAGGCGCTAGGAGATACTAATGGCATATACAGATATACTACCCGATCCGAATAATTTGATTACAGACTCAGGCAAGGCTATAGCATCCGGAGGAGGTGGAGAAGGCTTCGCTTCCGTATCTCTTTCTTCTACGGCTCCCGTTATGTTAGATCGCACAAATTCAGGGAGAGTTATATCAAGAGCTGTAGCCGCTCAAAACTGGTCTATAGATATTAAATATAACCCTATGACTCGTGAGCAGTTCGAGCCTGTTTATAATTTTATACTACAGAGAGGGCGACTAACCCCTTTCAAAGTATCTTTACCCCAGAACAAAGCACCCCGAGACACAGACTTCGCTACTTTTGTCGCTGCAACAGACGGGTTTTCTCCTATATCAAATACTAATGCAGGTACTAATACCCTTACTTTTGATAAGTCGGGTTATACAGTGGCAACTAATAAAACGCCCTTACCTGGCGACTTGTTTAACATCTCTGATTCTAACCACCATAAGACCTATAGAGTTACCCGTGTTGAGACTACTTCAGACAACTCGGGTGCTGCGCTTGGAGCTAATGAAGTCCGTATACAATTCACACCCCCACTAGTCAAAGCTGTCACACTTGCTAGCTCAGAGCTAGAGTTTAACAATCCCATGGTTCGAGTACTACTCGCATCAGACGTACAACAATATTCTTTGAATGTGAGTAACCTATACTCCTTTTCACTAAAACTTGAGGAAGCATTATAATATGGCACATAGACCAGTAGGAACAGCACTTGAACAGTCTCTAATTAATGGAGATGTATTTTCGTATGCACACTTAGTAAAATTTGAAAAACCTCTTCAAACCGAAACAGGTGCTTCTAATGAGGATGCAAAGTCTTATGCGTATATAAGTGATGGCTCTTTTGATATTACTTGGGATGATGGTACTTCTGATATTAACGGGAATCTCAACGGTGCTCAAACATATGTTGCGAATAGACTTCTTAAAGTCGGTACAGTATCTGAGACTACTCAGGCACGTGCAAGTAACATCAACCTAGAGGTATCTTCTATAGCTCTAAGTACTACTATGAGTACTACTCTAGCAACTACAGCTACTACTATCACAGCCTTAGAGAGTATTGTAGACGCAGGTTTCTCCGAGGGAGACACTCTGACATTAAGTACTCCAGTTGCAACCATACGCTTGGATTCTTTTTCAAATGATAATAAAACTGCTGCAGTAACAGTAATAAAAGGTACGCTTACTGTTGCCTCAAACCTATCCTGCACACTTACTTACGCCTCTGGTGAAGTAGATGGAATTTTAACAGATACTAACGCTACTTCTTACGCGGGCTATATCAATAGAGAAGTATTTATCTATAAGGCACATATTGATGTAGACACAGGTGCTATTATTGGCGCACCTTATCTACTCTTTAAAGGTATAATTGCAACAGGAAAGTTAACTGAAGACCCTACTAAAACTTCTAAGGTATCCTGGGGGCTTACTAGCCACTGGGGGGATTTTGTTCGTGTAAACGGAAGATTAACTTCCGACGCGGAACATAGAGCTTTAGACGGCAGCGGTAACTCCGATAAATTAGCAGTAATTCGACCTGAGTATGGAAACGACTTAGGCTTTTTACATTCTGAAACGGCTATAAACATAATTTCAACTTATCAAATTATGGAAACCCGATATAAGGAGAAGAGGAGAGGAGGTTTAGCAGGTCTCTTTGGAGGTAAAAGACTCGTAGAGTACGAAGTGGAGGTAGATCGTGAAGTCGACTTACGCTTTAACCTGGATGCAAAGAGACTTCCTGTCGTATATGGTGTACAGAGAATTGATAGTTTTCCTATATTTACAGATACGCTAAAAGATAACTCAGGTAAGATATATGTTGCATATGCACTTTGTGAAGGAGAGATAGGCGGAATCTTTGATATATACCTAGATGATCAATCCTCTATATGCATAGATAAGAATGATGAGGACACTAGAAGCCCTGTTGGGTCTCCTGCGGAAGTACTCTGTTCGGGTCGTATGGATAGAGGAGACACTCTATCCCCAAAAGCTACCTCAAATGGTTCATATACAGTTTCATATGAAGGGGCTAGCTTCTCTTTTGGTAATGGAGGCATAGCCGCATGGGATGCAGCTAACTCTATATTGAACTTATCGGGCATTAATCTGCCTAATGCTACGCCTCTCGCTGTAGTTTCTGGAGGTGTAGAGATAGGTACTGCCGGAGGTAGTGGTATTACCCATGGAAAAGGAACCCATTTCAGTACTCCTATAGATACTAAACTTACACTACATACAGGTAAAGAATGGCAGTTATCTGATGATCTTCTGAGCTCTATTGCAGCAGCAAATAATTTTAAGATACAGTCCGACTACTTTACGTCTACTGGAGATTACTGGGGACCCAATCACCAACTTCTAGATACAGCGTATGTTGTAGCAGAGTTTACTGTGTCTGAAGGAGAAGTAACAATTCCTGAGATGGAGTTTGTCGTAAAAGGCAAACTTTTAGAGTGTTATAATTATGACTTCTCTTATTTACAAGATAGTTACTATAGCTCAGATGCACTTTCTAACTTTCATCCAGGAGATTTAGTTACAGTAAAGAATAGTGTGAGTGGGGCTACTATCTCTACTGTTCGTATTGCTGATATAGAAGCGTACCAAGATACTGAGAATAATACTGCGTATAGAATTAGATTTAAGGAGTCGCCTGCTTTAGGAAGCGTTACAGCTTTCTATATTACAGACGGGACCAATAATTATTATCTAGCTACTTATGATAATATATTAAATTCTGGGAGTGTTTCAGAGACCCTTATTGCAGGGGCTACTACTACAGTTTCTGGTACAAGTATAGGACTTGATGTCACACCAGATGCAGGCACTACATCCTCTTTTGATTCTGCAACTCTTATATCTCAGATGCTAGCTTTGGGTACAGCAAACCTTCTCGATACAAATGAGCAATATGAGCAGCAGACTATTCTTGGTAGTAACTGGTACTCCACCTGGGATGGAACAAAGTGGGTGTCTGTAGGCTCTACACAAGTTAATGCAGCCTCTGTCGCTGTAGCAGAGGTAACTATAAAAGACTGTATAGCTTTAGGGGCTTCAGCAAGCGCTGTAGACAATGCTTACAATGGTCAGTACATAGAAGTTACTCATAAATTTATAGACAATACAATCTCAGTACAGAAAAGAAAAATTATAGACTATGTTGGTGCAGATAGGATTGCTAAAGTCGATTCTCCTTGGACAGAGACAGCTATTCCCGTACTTGGAGATACTTACAAAATTATAAGTAGAGGAGACCTGAGAGTATCTACTAACCCGTCTATGCAAGTTTTGGATTATATTACCAACAATAGGTATGGAAGAGGTTTAGATTTAGATAAAGATATATACTTAGATTCATTTACTAATAGTGGTCGCGTATGTGATACACGATCTGATGTAACTATGTTATTTCCGTCCTCTGCTAACGCAACAGCAGGTGCAGTTTATGATCTAGTAGACACGGGAGGTGTGCGAAGATTTCAAGGAACATTAAAGGAAGATCTAACTGTTGTAACTGATGCAGCAGGAAACGCTACAGGTTATAAGGAAGGTGTGTTTACTGACGTAGTAGGTAAAATTGCCCGTAAATGGAACAACTGGTATGAGTTCCAAGATGGAGAGTATATCTGGTGGAATAGTAATATTTATGAAATAGCCACTACAGGTGTTGTCGCAGCTGATCCTACTAATACTTTGGTACCTTCTTCCTCGGTGCAACCTCTTACTAAGATAAGCGGTACGGGAGATTCTTCTCTTTCTATAGATGTTGCTTCTACGCGAACTACTTTTGATGGCAACCCTATAGTTAAAAAGTATGTGCCTGCTTCTAACTCGTACGCAAATGGATATAGTTTATATGATTCTGACGATGTTAAGTACTGGAGATATCTAGGATGGAATGCTCAGTCTCAAGACTATGTTACACGTCACCAGACAAATGCCGTAGTTAATACTACCAAGTCTGTTTTCGAAAACATTAATGGAATGCTAGGACATTTTAACGGTATTTTACGCTATTCAAACGGTAAATATAATCTGTCTGTTAAAACTGGTACAGACTCTTTTGGTACCGCGCAGGTTATTAATGAAGATGACATTATCGGTTCCATAAACTTAGAGGATGCAGGGCAGAAAGGTACTTATAACAGAGTATCTGTAAGCATCCCTGATCCTCAAAATAGATATGAGGGTCGATCGGTAGCCTTCTTCAACTCTACATACTTAAAGCAGGATAGAAACGTAGCAAAGAAGGGAGACATAAAGACCCCTTATATTACAAACTATTTTAATGCGAGAATAAATGCCAAGCAGTACCTAGAGCAGTCTCGTAAAGGGCTAAAAGCAACTTTTAAGATTGGCCCTGCAGGTTTATTACTTACAGCCGGTAGTCTTATAAAAGTTAATAACTCTAGACTGGGTTGGGTAAATAAAGAATTTAGAGTTAGTAACTTGAACTTTACGGATAACTGTCTCGTACAAGTAACCGCAGAAGAGCACAGCGCAGAAGCATATTTAATAGATTCAATAGCTAATCCTGAATATTCCGCAGGAGAGAACTCAGGTGCGGGTACTCTTAGCATTGCCGCACCTACAACTTTAGTAACTCCTGAAGCAGACTCTAATAAGGTAACTGAAGGCAGAGTTATACTACAATGGACAAATTCCACTAATTTCAGTCCAGACACACATACTGTTCAAGTATGGCGAACTACTGCTAATGATATTCAAGATGCTAGCTTAAAGATGGTAGGCACGTCTAAGACAAACGAATTTATAGATATCCCTCTTACAGAAGATACATACTATTACTGGGTTCGCTATGAAGTGATTCCTAAGAGCCGTACTAAGACAGTGTTTGGGCCTTACAACGCCATTAGATACGCAGGAACTGATACTGATTTTGTATTTGCACAAGGCGCTTCTCCTACTGTAAGTATAAGAGCAGATAATGCTTTCATTACATACAGCACTCTAGGGGCAGAAGATCCTGCAAACCAGGCTATACAACTTACCGCTTCACCAAAAAATCAGCGCACTGGGGCAAATGTACAATATAAGTATACCTTCACTGACGGGTCTGCTACTCACACTACTAGTCCCATCTCAGCTACTACTCCCCCTACAGAGACTACTGTTAATCTAACTACTATTGGTCTCGCCAAGCCTGCAGCTTCAAGTTCTCAGGCTATAACTGTACAATTACAGGAAGTAGTAACAAACGATGATACAACTGTTACAACAACTGTAATAGCTACAGATACTATGACTCTTGCCGGCTTACAGTCTGGTAGTCAAGGTCCTGGAGGCCTGACCGTTGTAGTAAGTAATGAAGTGCACGCCTGTCCAGCAGACGGCACTGGTACAATTCTCGGAGGAGGTTTCGCAGGGTCAGGTACTACTATTCAGGTATTCGAAGGCACAAACCAATTAGCTGTTGATAATGCAAGTCCCTACGCAGTTAGTACCTTTAGAGTTACTAACGCAGCCACAACTGGAGGAGTCACTGGACCTACAGGAACTCATTCAGGAACGACATTTACAGTTGGAGACATCACTGCACTCACTTCTGATACAGGCACTAGACCTTTTACTATTGATATAGTTTTTGCAGACGGCACTACCACGACAGTTACAAAAACTCAGTCTTTTACTCGAATTAAAGATGCAGACGCATTGACCTCTACGTCTAGTACAGTTGCGGGGGTAACTACTGTTAGCTTTAGTGATGGTAGTAGCTTTACTATTAATGACGGTGCAAATGGAACTACTAAAGGTGTAGCAGCTATTTTTGCTAGTGTACAGTCACCTACCCCCTCTCAGATAAGCTACACTCAAGGTTCTTTTGCATATGTAAACTACTATGAGTATACAGGTACTAAACCCGCTATAGGTGCATACAGCCAAAGCAATCTTAATGCATTAACATTTGTTAAGTACATTGGAGAGGATGGAGACAGTGAAGGTGTACTACCTGTATATGCTGATGATGCGAGTGGTACTAATAAAAACTTAGTCAGGCAGGCTGGACAAGAGTTCGTACAATTCTATGAGTGGGTAGGCACAGCACCTACTAGTGCTGCAGGTATTACAGGTACTTGGGTTAAGTATGTAGGAGAATCTGCAATATCCTACCAGCTTAGCAACCCTGCACACACGGTAGCGTGTGACAGCTCAGGAACCCCTCTATCAGGTTCTTTTGTAGGCTCCGGTACAGACTTGAAGGTATTTGAAGGTAATATTGCCCTTAACTATGCGGCAAGTGGTGCGACCCCAGGAACTTTTAGTATATTTGCAAATGGGGGTAGTATTGTAGGAACTGGAGTAACACCAGGTGCGGCGACCCAAGGAGGCACACACCCTACTTATTATGTAGACCTGGCAGACATTACAGCTATGTCCGCTACTACAGGTAATATTACTTTTACTGTTATAGGAAAAAGATTGGATGGAACTTCTTTCCCCTCGTTTACTGTAGTACAAGCTTTTTCTAAAGTAAATGCAGGCGCCTCCTCCACTGTTCCAGGCCCTACAGGACCCGATGGATTAAGAACTGTTCAAGGCTATATATACTATGAAAAAACTACTTCCGGAGCGCCCCTCCTTGGAGGTACAGGTACCTATAGTTTTGCATCAGGAGGTCTTACAGGGTTAAGCACTGGAGTTAATACTTGGACAAATGAGCCAAGACCTCAGGTGCCTACTTCTACAAATACTCATTATACTGCAAAATACTATGGTACAGAATCTTCAGCAGGAAGTAGTACAATAAACGTTAACTTTAGTAGTGTTGTTCAACACACTAACTTTACAGGTGTTGTTACCTTCAGCAGCGGTACCACTATAACTGATGGATCTAATACTTTAACGCCTATAGACCCTGCAGCTGTGCAGTCTCATATTGGAGGGGCGAATGTTACCACAATCGATGGGGGTAACATAGACACAGGTACAGTCACAGCTGATAGACTTCAAGTTGGAGAAAGGAATCTAACCACTTCTAGGCTATTATTACTTGATGACTCTTTAAAAATATTTGAGGGTACAACTCTACGTGTACATCTAGGTAATTTATCAAACACTGATACATAACCATGAAAAAAATAATCCTTGACAATATACCCCAACTTGTCTATAATTCTGTAATGGAGAAAATCATATGAGCGCAGCCCGATACAACCTGGTCATTGACCAAGGATCCGATTTTGCGGTAGAGTTTGCTCTGGCCGAGAACGGCTCCGCCAAAGATTTAACTAGCTATTCTGCAAGGGCTCAAATGAGAACAGCTAGGACTAGCCCCACTGCCGCCGCTACATTCACTTGTAGCATTCCAACTCCTACCAATGGCAAGATTAATATGACGCTGTCGAACGCAACTTCGACAGCGGTTGCTGCTGGTAGATATTTTTATGATCTAGAAATTTTTACCGCTGGAGATAGTTCAGTAACTAGATTATTACAGGGGGAGGTTAACCTTACCCAAGAGGTGACTCGATAATGGCAATTTCTATAACCGCCACCACTTCTGGTGGAACCACTGTTGTTACGTCATCAAGTATTGCTTTTGCTGGAGTAAGTTCTACAGGAGTAGCTTTTACTCCTTTTGGTAATATAACTGCTGTAAATGTTCAAACAGCTTTGCAGCAAGTAGATACTAGAATAGGGAATATTTCGGCTGGGGGTGGTGGTACAGGTACCACAACAGCTTTTACTCCTTATGGTACAATTACAGCCACAAATGTTCAGCAAGCTTTAGAGCAATTAGCTGACCAAAACTTTAGAACCGCTTCCACGCCCACTGGTTCTAATGTGAATGAGGGTGATACTTGGTACGATACTAGTACTGAACAATTTAAAGTGTATCGCGAGACTAGTGTTGGTGTCTTTCAGTGGGTTCCTATTATGTTAGGAACGCCTGGTCTAGATTCTGACACTCAGGACGCAGGGACCTTCTAAGGTCAAAAGAGAAACTAAAACATGGCTCAAACATTATTAATTAAAAGAAGTAATATAACCGCCGCTCCCCCAACGATCGGCTCCGCTGGAGCACTCTCTGCGGGTGAACTGGCATATTCAAGTCACGCTAGTGGCAATCGTCTATATATTGGACACCCAGACGGTACCAGTGGTCACATTGTAATTGGTGGTGCATACTTTACAGATATGCTCGATCACACTGCTGGAACTCTGACTGCAAGTAGTGCAATTATTGTTGACTCAAACAAAAAGATCGATGACCTACTAGTTGATAACTTACAACTAAATGGTAATGCTATTGTTTCTACAGATACTAATGGTGATCTTACTATTACTCCAAATGGTACTGGTGATCTTATACTTGATGGTGTTAAGTGGCCACAAGCTGACGGAAGTGCTAGTCAATTCTTGACTACAGATGGTTCTGGTCAAACTTCTTGGGCATCTATCCCAAGTGGAAGCTTTACTGTATCCGATGGTGCAGGTAGCCCAACTACCTTTACCTTTACTACAGGTAACACTCTAAACTTGATTGGTGGTACTAATATTACTACCGATACTAGTACTGGCGGTTCTGTTACTTTCAATGGTAAGAGCGATGCGGATATCATTACTCTTGCACAAGGCGCTATTTCTGGTAGTTCTAGTATCACCAATACTGCAGGTACTTTAACTATTCCTGCAAGTGGTGTTACTGCTGCTCTTTATGGTTCTGCGTCTAGTGTTCCAGCAATTACAGTAGGAGCCGATGGAAGAATCACAGGTGCTACAAATACTCCTATTTCTATTACTACAAGCCAGATAGGTTCTTTCTCAACTGATGTAAGAAATACTCTCTCGCATACTAGCACTGGTGATGGTTCCGTAACATATACTGCAGGTACTGGTGTTATAGCATATTCAGGACCTGGTGCTTCTGACTATCGTGCCGCGTTCAGTAACGGTACAGGCGTAACTATTACTTCCGGTTCAGTAGCAATTGGTCAGGCTGTCGGAACATCAGACAACGTAACCTTTAACGATGTAATCGTCTCTGGTGATCTCACTGTTAGTGGTACAACTACTACTATTAATACTACTAACTTGAATGTTGAAGATCCTCTGATCTCTCTAGGTACAGGTAACACCGCTAACTTAGTAGATGTCGGTCTATTCGGAACGTATAATGACGGCGCTCAGAAATATGCTGGTTTATTCCGTGACGCTGATGATTCTGGAAAGTGGAAGTTATATGATGAGTCCTCTGTTGCTCCTACTACCACTGTTAATGTCGGTGGTTCTGGTCATGCTGTAGCAACTCTGGTAGCTGATCTTGAAAGTGCTAATGTTGCTATCACAGGCGGTACTATTACTGGTATTACAGATCTTACAGTTGCCGATGGTGGTACTGGTGTAAGCTCCTTTATCGCGAATAGAGTATTATTAGGTAATGGTACTAATGCACTCTCATCCGTTCCTACAGGTACTCAAGGGCAGGTAATGGTTGTCAATGCTTCTGGTGTTCCTGAGTTTGCTTCTATTGATGGCGGAACCTTCTAAGATAATATAAGTGAAATAACCCGTCTACTGGTAAAACAGTAGGCGGGACTTCTTAAACATAAACTCCAGCGTATATACGCAATTTATAGGAGGCCACATGGCTCAAACAATTAAGTTAAAACGTTCGGCTACACAAGGGGCAATCCCCACAACAAGCTCACTAGAGCTTGGTGAAGTAGCAATCAATACGTATGATGGTAAGATGTACATCAAAAAGAATGACGGTTCTGACTCTATAGTCGAACTTGGTACAGGCGGAGATGCCCCTGCAGGCGGTGTATGGACAGAATATCTATATACAGCAACAGCGGGACAAACGGCTTTTACTGGCTCAGATGATAATTCAAATACCCTCTCTTTTCTAACAGGTTATATTCAGGTATTCTTCAACGGTATATTACTAGATCCCGCTGTTGACTATACTACCTCTGGTAACACTGTTACTCTCACTGTTGGAGCTTCTCTCAGTGATGTAATTCAAATCGCAGCCTTTAGCAAGGTTTTAGGTACTGGCGATATTATCATTGACTCTTTCACCGGAGATAATACAACTACTGCCTTTACTATGTCTACTGATCCTGGCGTAGAAGGTAATACCCAAATATTCGTAGATGGTGTGTACCAGAATAAAACTGGATACTCTATCTCAGGCACTACTTTAACATTCAGCGAAGCCCCCGCAACCTCTGCCGCTATCGAAGTAGCAATTGGCTCGCGAGAACTTTCTTATGCAGATACCACAGCAATAACTCTCTCTGGAGATGTAAGTGCTGTAAACGGTACCTTTACTGGAGACCTTACAGTCTCAGGTACTATTGCCACAAACTCAACCGTTGATGGGCGTGATGTTGCTACTGACGGCACCAAACTTGACGGCATAGAGGCTAATGCAGACGTAACAGATACTGCTAACGTGACGAGTTCTGGAGCCTTAATGGACAGTGAGGTTACTAACCTTGCTCAAGTAAAAGCATTTGCTTCATCAGACTACGCTACAGCGGCACAAGGCACAACTGCTGACTCTGCTTTACAAACTGGAGATAAGGTGGCGGTAGGAATAGAGTCTGTCGTGACAGCTACGTCACTAACAGCAACAGTAAACACACACGTTTATGTGAGCGCAGCAGGGCAGACGATTACGCTCCCTACAGGCCCAACAATAGGCCAGCGAGTTATGGTGACGGTAGGCAACTTTGTCAACACAATCATTGGTCGCAATAGCTCAAATATTATGGGCAGTGGTACTGATATGACACTGGATACTGCTTACCTTTCAATTCAATTCATATACATAGATTCTACAAGAGGATGGGTAATATCATGAGTAATTTTACAGACTATATAGGTGGCAGTGGCGGGTCAGCTTCATACCCCACAATCTTTTTAAGTAAGTCCCAAACATGGGTTCCGCCTCAAGACGGCAATATCTGCATTCACGTTATTGGTGGAGGGGGCGGTGGTGCTGGCTGGACGAATGACTGCGCTAGTGGTGGTGCTGGTGGCTATTGCAAAAAGAATACTTTAGCAGTCACTACTTCAGGCTCTTTTACAGTTGTTGTCGGCGCCGCTGGAATTGGTGGGGCTAACCAAGCTCCATCCTACAACGGCAATGGAGGGAATGGAGGAAACTCCACTGTTGCTGGTACAGGACTATCAAGCACCCTTACGGCTAATGGAGGTACAGGGGGCGCAAAAGCTGGCGGCAGTGGTGGCGCAGGAACCGGTGGGGCAGCCTCAAACGGTGACGTTAATAACACAGGTGGCGCAGGAGCCGCAGTTGTTAATTATAACGGTGGTGCTGGCGGTGGCGCAGTCGGTCTCACAGGTACAGGGCAGGCAGGTACTATTGGCAATTTAGACAGACCTCTAGCGGGGCAATGTGACATTGTTGGAGACTTCTGGTCATCGACAATGGGACAAATAGCGGGTGGTATAGCTGGGCGTTGTATTAGAAACACGGGGTATTTCGTACCTTATGACGCTGTCAATGGCGGCCCACTATCAGGCGGAGGCGGTATTCTATTTAATACAGGTAGTGAAAGTTTGGTACAAGGCGGTGCTGGTGGCATTGGTGGCGGTGGCGGTGCGGCAGAAAACAGGGGCCACATATCGTCATCTTTAGGCGGTGAAGGTGGTCAAGGTATTGTAGTAATACAATACATCCCATAAAGGAGAATTAAATGAAATACAATATTAAAGATGCTGATGGCAACATTACAAATACCATTATGGCTGATGCTGAGTTTGTTGAGGCTAACTTTGAGCATTACGAGCTTTGGGTAGACCCTACACCCGCAGAACTTACAGCAGAAGAAGTTGGGCGTAGATGGCGCAATGGGGAGCTGTCGTCAACAGACACAGCTTCACAGACTCCTGACTGGCCAAACAGAACTAATATTCTAGCATATAGAGTACTGTTGAGAGACTGGCCTTCTACCGAAGATTTTCCAGCTACTCAGCCAACAATGCCTACAGACTAATACAAGGCTTTCAATAGCAAGCTAATCGGAAACTAAAATGTCAAAATCAAAAGCAAGACATATGGGTGACATGATGGGAGCGGATGGGGTCGTAAAGGCCTCGTCAGCCCCTACTGTTACTAACGCACGGCTAGGCGATGGCTCTGTTACAACTCTAAAGATCGCAGACAGTAATGTTACAACTCTAAAGATCGCAGATAGCGCTGTTACTTCCGATAAGATTACTCCTACTCTCGCAGTGGGTATACCTACTACCGTAATCAGCAGTTCAGCTACAGCAGTGGCAAATAATCACTATTTTATAGATACCGCCACACAAACACTTACTCTTCCTGCTAGCCCAACGGCTGGGCAGAAAGTGTCCGTAACTGTGGGCAATTTCACAGATACTACAGTTGCTCGGAATAGCGAAAATATCGCATCTCTCGCTTCTGACTTAATAATAGACGTAGCCAACTTGGGTGTAACCCTTTGCTACACTAACGCATCAAGGGGGTGGGTAATACTATGACAGCAATTTCAACATTAATTTCAGCAGGTGGTGGCGGTGGTGGAACTTTATTCACAATCCCCATTACCAAATCAACAACATGGACTCCTCCGTTTGACGGTACTGCAGTTATCCACTGCATAGGCGCTGGAGGCGGTGGGGCTGCATGCACGACAGGTAGCGGAGGTCAAGACCCCGGTGGTGGTGGAGCTGGCGGGTATAGCCGAAAGGTCGTTACTTTGTCAACAGGTACTAATTGGACAATGGTGGTTGGCGCTGGTGCTGCGGCTGTTGGGCAGAATACCAACGGAAACGCTGGAGGCAACACAACAGCCTCTGACGGGTCATCAAGTTTAGTAGCGAACGGCGGTGGTGGTGGAACGTCAGGCGATACTGCGGGTCTCGGAGCGGGCGGCACGGCTTCAGGTGGCGATATTAACAATACTGGGGGCGCGGGAGGCACTAGTACTTCCGGCAATGCGAGTATGCAGGGTGGGGGCGCTGTTGGTGTTTTAGGTACAGGAAATGCTGGGGATTCAGCTTTCGGTGGACAAAGTAATGTAAATAACATCTATCATGGAGGTCACTCTGATGTTCAAAGCCCTCAGTTTGATAATACTAATGGCGACCTTAGGGGAGGGGGAACAGGAGGTCATTTCCTTAATGTAAGAACCACAGGATATTCTCTTAGTGTGAATTCAAACGGAGGATTTTTAGCTGGAGGGGGCGCGGCATACAACAGCTATAATGCCGCTATGGCTATAGCAGGTGATGGAGGTATAGGAGGCGGTGGAGGTTCTTGTATGGTGTACGGCGCTTGGACAACGGATGCGGTTTCTGCTGGTGCTGGTGGCGACGGTTTAATCATTGTTATGTACACGGCGATAGGATAAGGAGAATACTATGAGCAATAAATGGATAATTAAAGACGCCGATGGAAACATCACTAACCCTTGCATTTTAGCTGATGAGGCTTTTGTACAATCGCTTTCTGATTACTATGAAGAGTTTGTAGCACCTACACCTGTAGAGCCTACAGCAGAAGAAACTGCTCGTAGCTGGCGTGACGGTGAGCTGACTAGAACTGACTACATAGTCCCTCTGTCAGATCACCCACAGCATAGTGATTATATGGCTTATAGAGTATTGTTAAGAGACTGGCCGTCAACTTCAGACTTCCCAGCTACTAAACCAGTACTAGGAGAATAAGAATGGCACTTACTAGAATTCAAGCGGATAGTATCGCCGCAGGCGTAATAGAAGCGAAAGTCGATATAGCTATTAATAATCTTATCGACTCCGCTCCTGGCACGTTAGATACTCTCAACGAATTAGCCGCTTCTCTTGGAGATGATGCTGATTTTGCGGGAAC
>Ga0208660_1000008_pt1 | contig 70189 bp, 82 predicted proteins | sample DEB08_DNA_13_FD_184527 | JGI IMG/M metagenome (GOLD analysis project Ga0208660, IMG submission 184527) | Aqueous microbial communities from the Delaware River and Bay under freshwater to marine salinity gradient to study organic matter... | ecosystem: Environmental > Aquatic > Marine > Coastal ... | reverse complement strand
TGCTCAACTATAACCTGAGTTCTTACCATTCTTTTCCATACAAGGTTCGAAATAGAACCATCTCCAGTAACTCCAAAAAATTTAAAGGTGGCGCCTATAGGTATTGTTATATTACCAACATCATCATGTGCTCCTGCGCCCGCAAGTTTAAAGGATTCAACAAATGATATATTTATAGCATTATTAATTCTAGCATATACGCTAATATCACTATTACCGGCTGCACTGTTGTCATTCTGAACATACAGTCGTATATCTAAAGGAGCTCCAGTATCATTAGTATAATCTTGATCAAAGTTGTAATTTGCATCTTCCCACGTCTGAGTCTCTTGAATAACGCCGGTTTCTCCTACAAAGCCTTGAAGGCCTATATCGCCTTTCGGACCTGGCTCGCCTTGAGGTCCCAATAATGTTTCACCCGCGTAAGCTTCCCATGCGCTACCATTGAACTTCCAACTACGTCCGTTCTGGGTGCTGACCTGATCGGCTACTGGAGAATCTGGAAAGTTAATTGCCATATTGTTATTTATAAAAGTTAATTGCTAATATTATCTAAGTTCTAACCACTGAGATATCGACAAATCATTCAACCCTCCTGGAACACTGGCATCAACTCTATACTGACTGCCGGAGGGAACAATAAAGTCCACGGGCGTCATGCGGTTTAAAGCAGCCTGAGTATTATCAACACCGGCCTGCGTTATTCTTCTTGCGTCTACGTAGGCTTCTGCATATGCAGGCTCATTTTGGGTAGTGATCGCATTAGCTCTAACGGAGACGGCCACACTAATAGCTCTGCCTATACTATTAGTGGTTATGAGGCCAAAGGAACCATTTCCTCGATCAGGGCCAACGCCAACCCAGGCCTGTCCATATCCTATTGCTGCATTCTTAGCCTTACATGCTAGTGTTACAGTAACACCCGCGGTTGGGGTTTGTTCCTGCAAACTTCTGTTGTAGGTAGTCCATGTCTGGTTTTTGTGAGCGTCATTAACTTCGATGGCGCTGACTCCAATCTCGGTCACGGTGAAGGCTTTGTCGTTATCACCATTGTTTGATCCTGTCACTTCAACGACATCACCGACAGCCAGTCCTTCTAGCAGATGCACACCACTTAGTTCAATGCGGTTAAATTCGTTTAGGAATGTTGCCTCGCCTGTTACGCTGTCTCCAACAAAGCCGGAGGCCGCATTAGGCCCTATTGTAGTTATTAGATTATCGCCATAACCAGTTGCTGTAACGTCGCCGGTTAAGTTGATCACTTCTATAGATGGAGAGGTAACTGTAACCCATTGGTTAGAAGTACCATCAAAATAGTAAATATATGTAATACCTCTTACACTATCATACCAAAGGTCGCCGACTTCTGGTGAAGTTGGAGCAGTATCTGATATTTCAACATCAGCGCCAAGAGAACCAGCAATGCCTTCCCATGCTTTACCGTTCCATTTCCATGTTCTGGAACTTGCGGGATCTGTATATATTTCCCCAATAGTTGTTGGGGGTGGAAAATTAATAGCCATATTAATAGTTATTTATAAAATTTAATTGTCAACACCTTTGCCATCTCGCAGACGAGTGACATAAGGAAATCTTGGAATTCCATCTGGAGTTAAGTTAAAATAAGTACAAGTCGCATATGATCCAATATAAGTTTCCTTTTCAACTAGCAGGTTTTTTAGAAACTCATGATTACCTTTAATGTTTGAATGAAATTGAGTTCCATCACTTTTCTCAAGAACCATAAATCCTGCCATATTTGTTTTATTACCTTTACCTTCTTCAATAGAAACAATCTTATATTCTGAATCAGTAAAGTCTTTGCGCTTTAAAAGAGAGTTACTTCGCTTACGATCATATTTAGAATTAAGGCGAACCATGCCCCCTTCATATCCAAGTTCAATAAAGTCTTTGTAATTGTTATTAAGTTCTTCTTCAGAATCGTGATAATAAGTTGGAACTAATATAATACTACTTAGTTTATATTCATTACTAAGATTTACCATTTCTTTAAACCTATCAGAAAAGATAGTATCTTCTTTACAGAATCCGTCAACTGGAATAATATCATACCACCAGAACTGAAGTTTATCAGCAGAATCTTTTAGATCTTGTTCAGTTGGTTTTGTCTTTTTAGCTAATGAACTGATTGTATTAAAGTCTTCTTTATACTCATGATTATATAGTTCGCCATCCAATACAAGATTTGGGTAAACTTTAAATATTGGTTCTAATGATTTTAAAATATGTGGAATAGTAACCCATGGTTTTCCATTACGAGACTTTGCTCCATCCTTTGTAATAATAGCTCTCATACCATCAAGTTTTGGTTGAGTATAAACTGGATATTCAATTTTATCTTTTCGATCTTCCCACTTCTTTGCTAGCATTGCTTTAATAAAAAGAGTACTAACATCAACAGATTTTAAATCTGGAGTATAACCACCATCAACTTTCTTTTTCCATTTAGCTTCTGCTTGGAATTTAGATTGCTCAAGTAAGCCTCGCTCATTTGCTCTACCAACATTCATTGCAGTTACAGAATACCATTTTGATGTTGTAATCTTACCGCCAATTTGACCAGAATGAGTTCTAAATTTTCCTTCTTCATACTCAACGGTCCATTCGCGAAGAGCTCCAGTTGTTGCTCTGGAATATAATGTATCTAACTTCATACTTCTATTATATACTATTTTTACATCTATGTAAATAAAATTAAATGCTGATATATATACTAATAGACATAGGAATATGAAAAAAGAAATTACTACAGAAAAATTACCAGTATTTTTTCATATTCCAAAGAACGCAGGTACATATACCAATGATGTTTTATGGTTTTCTCTTAGATACCACGTAAAAGCTAAAAACGCGCGTGGCACCATGAAAAGACTGATTTGTTTAGATCATTTGGACCGTGAAGAATTTAACATTTTTTTATATGATTTTGAAGATGACTATTTTAAAAACGAAAACTTTACAACTATAAACAATTTTGTGGTTTCCTGTGATTTTAGTTTCTTCGCAGAGTATTATCTTAAAAACAATAATTTGAAAATCTACTCGGTAACCATAAATGCAGCAGGGTTTAAGTCAGCAGATAAAATTTGTAATTACTTAGAAGAAAATGCGAACAAAGATCTTAAAAAATTTATTATATTAAGAGAAGCTCTTTCAAGAGAATGTTCTTTATTTAAATATTTAAAATCAGATCTATCAAAACATGAAAAAACACACGGGTCTATAGCTGCAGATAACCTTTCAGATTATTTGACTTCCAACCGGGTTTCAGATAGTTGGATAATACGCTCTCTTTTAAATATTCAAAATGATGAATCAATAACCGATGATCATTATAACACGTGCATAGAAAAACTAAATGAATTTGAAGTTGCTTCAATAAACGGCGTCGATTCACTAATAAATAAAATTCTTATGGAGTGTTATTCATATAATAAAGATACTGTTTTTAATTATTTAAAATCTATAAATAAAGATAAATTTAATGTAAATAAAAATAGCAGCAGCAGTTCAATACCAAATTTAGATGAATGCGTTATATTTAAATTTAGAGAACGCACTAAATATGATTCTATGATTTATGATCATTTTAATCATAAATTCTAAACTAAAGGCGGTTCGTTTTTAATATCGGAAATATACCAATTGTCTTTCCATCGTAGCCAACTAATAACGTTGTCAGTATCTCCGTCGCATTCAATTTCAACAACATCTCCAGTTTTTGGGTTTGTCGTAAAAGCTAATAACTGTTGGTTTATAACAACCTCTTTTAGTTTTTCCTTTATTGAATGAATCTTTCTTTTACATTCCCAAAAGTCATATGATTCAAAACTGGAACAATCTCTAGGAAAATATGAAATAATCGAATAGGGATATTCCTCGCTCGTCATTATAACGCTTAGTTTATCAATTGAGATTTCCATTACCAATCTGCGTTTTTTCCACGAGTGTCTATATGTACAAACCCTCGATAAGTTCCTATGCCACCTTTAAACATTTTGTTATCTCTTAGTACTCTAGCGGCTTTAGCAACTCGCCAAGAGCTTTTATTAAATACAACATCAACGGCTTGATTCGTCATATGGTATGATCCTATATTACCATGAACTGCTTTGTTATATTCGGGACTTCTATATGCTGAGACTATCTCTTTAACCGGTAATCCAACCTCATTACATAACTTATCAATAACCTTAAGTGTTGGGCCAACCTTCTTCCATAACTTCTTTGGTGGTATAGAATTTCTAACTCTACCGCGCGTTTTAAAGTGTGGAGCAATTACCATTCTTGGAGTTATATTTTTTAAGTTTAATTTTAAAATATAATTCGCATATCTATAAACATCATTATTTAAAATAAACCATTCATCAGGAATTCCTTTTACTTTTTTATTGTAATCCTCATGACGAATGAAAGCACTACCTACTGGTAAATTACTAATAAATAAACTTGAACTTGTTAAACCAAACAACTTTAAAAATTTACGTCTAGGTTTGTTCATAACTTTATTTAGTACGCTCTATAATTTCTTTTTCTATACTACCAATAATCTTTTTATAAGTAGGAATTAAATAAAGAGCCTTTACTCCAAACTTTTCATCTAATTCTTTCGCAGTCTTTTTATTACTTAATTCTTTTAATCGTTTTTTATGGTCTTCTAGATCTATCCTTAAATCTTTTAATGATGTTTTCATAATGATATATTTATTGTTATTTAAGATCCCTTCGGGAACCTTCGGGGTTTAGTTTTTAAACCTTTATGGTTTCTTTAATAACTCATAGTTATATTATACACTAGGAATATAAACATGTAAAGGATAAAATTCACATTGGCACTATTTAAGTGCTTTAAAATTTAGTACTTTTAAATTCTCCATTCTTTTCCAAATGGCAGCGACGCCAATTTGCTTTGAACGTGCGGTGGAACTCCACTTTCCATCTGAGACATATTTCCCAGGCTTTTCAATAGAAGTCTTCGCATAAAGATATGGTGAAGGTGTTGATTTATGGTACCTCCAATACCCTGTTCCATTATAACCTTCAACCGCCCAAAGAGTATCAAAGAGATATGCCCAACGCTTTTCTCCCATCTTGTCATAGCTTAATGCGTCCTGTGCGCTTTCTACCCAAGTAAATGGAGGTGTTCCCGTCTTAGGTCTACCTTTTGGTACCCAACGAGTTCTACCATATAATGGAGATCCTTCATGTAAATGGTGTTTGAATGAACCGCTACTTTCCATATTATGAAGGCTAGCAATAACATACCAAGGTACATCTGTTCTACTATCAACACACTTATATAGTTGTTGATTTAATAAAATACGTCTAACAACTTTATCAACCTGTGGTACATATTGTTTCTTAACTTCAGCATCAAGAAACCTTTGTACACGTAAGTCCGCTCCCTGCTCATATGCAGGGAGGGACTCGGTCATTAAAGTCATTACAATTAAAGTAATGAAGAAACGCATAATAGTGTGACAGCGTAAGAGATGAATGTAGCAAACCAATAATGGATTAGTTGTGGAGTTAATGTTTTTAATTCCAGTAACTCTTTAACTTTTCCACTTTCGGCAAGAGACGCAGCCTCATTGAAAACGAGGAAGCGAATAATAGGTGCAATAACAATAACCGCACTTGTAAGAATACCTGCGTAAATAAGTTCAGCAAAAGGTGCTTCACTTAGACCAGTGTATTTTAAAATTAGCATCGCTAGTAAAATAATAGCAACACCTTTACTCCATAGTAGCTGAACAATTGATTTAGATTTACTCCAAATCCCTTGTAGCATTGGACCAATTAGTTTTAGTAATATATTCATATTTTGTATTTTGTTTAAATGAGCCACTCGGCCCTAATATCATCAACCATATTAAATGATTGAGATATAAAAATTATCCAATAAGAGCTTTAGCGATTCTTCCTTGAGGAGACCACATGCCAAGTCCGCCTAAGAACTTAACTAATATCCATCCGCCCAATCCCCAAACAATCCACTTATACTTGGTTAGCTTATGATACTTGTCTTTATAGCCTTCAGCTTCTTTTAACTTTTTTTGTAAAGATTTGTTATGAGCAAGCATGGCAGCTTTATGTTGTTCTTGTGCTGCTATCTGAGCTTTTGCTTTAATAAGTTCTGCTTCTGTATTCTTAAGAGCAACTAACTGTTTCCTTAGTGCAATACCAGTTATGGTTAATTCTCTATCAAGTACAACAATATGCTGAACATATATCTGCCTTAAGTTTTCAATGTTTTCAGCAAATTCAGACTTCTTACGTCTCATTACTTCAACCAAAGATTCAATCTCTTTAGCATGTATCTTTGCTTTCACTATTTCTGCCTGTGCGGTGGTGACGGCTTGTTGAGCAGTGAAGGAAAAACCAGTTGCAGCACCTAAGCTCTCTGTTGCTCCACCAATATCTATTGTTCCGCCTTTTCCAGGGTCGCCTTGTTCTGTTTGTTTAAAAAGAGCACAAGACGTCATTATCAGTGTTAATGAACTGACGATCATTAGTCTTAATAAGACTTTATATGAAGTTGTTTTCATAGTATTTTTATTTATATGTTTACGTTTTCTCTGAAGGGTGAATTACTATGGATATTCCATCTTTAATTGTTCAATTGAAATACTTTCTTTGGATTTGTTTTCATACCATCCTTTTCCAGTATATACATTAAGAACATCGTCAAAGTATTTTTTGTACCTTGGCCGTATATTATCTATACTAAAATTATTTGCCCATTTTCTACAATCGGTGCTTTTAATTTTACCATCATTAACATTATGAACCGCTTCAACAAAATCGCTCATTGTTCTACATCTATAACCGGTTACTCCATGTAAATTGTTTTCAGAGAAAGCTCCCCAATCTGTAGTTATTGTCGGTGTACCACTAAACAGGTTTTCAATTTGTACTCCTCCAAATGGCTCATAATACATTGATGGCAAAAAAGAACCTTTTGCATTTGCCATTAATTCTTTTCTTTTATCAACTTCAGCATACCCAATATACTCAACATCATCCGGTAGTTTATATCCTTTTTCTTTTTGGCCTGCTATTACTAATTTTACTCCAGCTATTTGACTTGCTTCAATTGCGATTTTTACTCCCTTACCATCATATACTCTACCAAGATAAAGAAAATAATCTTCTTTTTGTTCTTTGTATTCGAATTGAGTTTCATCAAAATAATTTGGTATAACGACATCATACCAATTAGGATTACAATTTGAAACCATTTTATATCCTCCACATGCATGCATAATAGAGTAGGATTCCCATATTTTCCATTTGGCGAAATGGCCTTCTCCATAACCAATCCCAGGTTCTACAACAATAGCTTTATTTTCTTTTTCAATTAAACCACAAACCGGTCTAACTCCTGAACCCCAAAAAGCAAGAACAAAATCATTCTTTTTTAATCTTTTATTTAATTCGCGAAGTGTGTTTTCATAAAAGGTTGTATAAGCATGATCATTATTATCAAACTTAAAAAACTCTTTACGCCAATCATAAGAACCATATGCCTTCTTTAAGTCATCGTTGGTTGTAACGGTAATATGCTCGTCACAACAAACATTACTATCTTCATGACCATAATGAAATACTTCAACACCGGGTTGACCGGTAAACATTTTACCAAATTTTAATACTTTGGCGGTATATGCGCATGCTGTATATTCATCATTAGTAACCGTATGAGGTATACCTAATAAGTGAAAACGCATACTATTAAATAGTTCCAGTATAGATTTTATCTAAATGCGATTGGAATTGATTTATTTTTTCAATTCGGTTTGGCCAATAGATATAATCCTTGCTACTATCCTTTTCAAGATTTTCTAGTAATGGTTTAATTGCAGCAAACATTTTATCTAAACGTTCTTGTGCGCTACTAGCTTCTGATGTTGCTTTTGTTACAATATCCAGCTCTTCTTCATTTACCGCAGTAAATCCGAAATCTTCAAATGTAGCAAAATTATTTGTTTCTTCACTCATAATTCTTTTAGTATGTTTTGTATTGATGTTCTGTCGAGTATACCAACGTATACATTTTCCATTTCATAATCATTTTTTGTCACTAAGATTGGTAAATGCTCAATATTGTTTCCTTTTTCTCTTAGTCTTCTAACTTCTTTAAAAACTAAGATAGGATCAACATCACAAGTTGTTAATGTATATTCATATTGAAAAGCTTTACAACCTTTTTGAATTTCATCTAAATAGTCGTCGCATCCTCCGCAACTCCAATCTAAATAAACATTTACCGTTTCCATAACCGATATATTATATATCTGCTTAATTATAGTTCATAATATAAACATCCCATATACTGGAACTAAATTCGAACCGCTATCAGCAATTCAATGTTGAATCGCAACACTCTTGAATAACGTTATACAACAAACGCGATTTGTTTACTAGTGCCGTCAGGTAGTGTTAGGTATAAATCGCCGGTGGTATTTTCTACCCATAACTGGCACTTTCCTGCCTTATTAACGTCTGCTCCATCCCGCTGTTTTATGTATACAGTTCCCTGAACATCCAGACTTGGAGCATATGCCGTGTCTGCCGCATCAGTTGCAATGTTTTGACCACCTAAGATAGTTGAGCGGTGGTGGGTAGATTGGATTGTGTTTGTATCCCCACCAATTATGACCGCTTCGGTTGCGCTTTCGATTATGTTTGTGCTGCCTCCAAGAACCGATGAATGCGCTGATGCTGTTGATGACGTTCCCTCTGCGGCTAGTCCGACAACGCTGTTGATTGTTCCAACAGCACTCGTATATTTCGTGTTAAGGGTTGTGGCTGTTGAACCTAATCCTTCCGCTTCTGCACCAATCACAATTTGACCCAAGCCTCCAATCGTAGAGCTATCGTTGCCAGAAACTACATTCTCACGCCCTCCATAACTTACCGAGCGATTCCCGCTTACTACATTTACTACGCCTCCAATAGCGCAAGCTTGGTTGCCGGTTGCTGAGTTGTCGTTGACTGGATTACTTGGATGCAAAGTTGTAATTGTGCCAACCACTATGTCGTTGCGCGTGGTTGCTCCGTTTGTTGTGATACTTTCTAGCGTGGGGTCTGCTGGTTGTAAAGCTGAGTCAAGTGCTGTTTTGTCGCCATCAACAAATGCTCCCTCAGCGGGTTTCACTTGCAGTCCAGAAAGGTCTTGGTCACCGCTAATATAAAGATACAATTTTGCGCCGGTGTAATAGTAGTCCATAGTTATAACGTCAGCCGTAGTGAGGCTGTCAAAGTCAATAGGGTCTCCACTTATAACTATGTTAGGAGAGCCGACTGTCATGGAATAAGTAGCCAATCCATCAGTCGAAAAAATTATCATCCCCGAATCTCCCTCTGCTGCATTTGTGATTGCAAGAGAAGTGACGTCCTCAGTCAATATCGTCTTTACGATCTCGCCTGCTGTATAGTCAAAAGAAAGAACGCCCGATGTTGTTTGTACACCTTGAATTTTCGTTTTTGATTGCCATGTGCCAACTCCGTTAGCATCTGATGTGAGGACGTAATCATCGGTTGCTCCTGTTGGCAATTTGAATCCTGCTTTGATGTTTAAATTAGAAACGTATGCAGTATCCGCTGCATCTGTTGTGATGCCCGTGCCTCCTAATATTACAGAGCGATGGTGCGTAGATTGGATTGTGTTAGACTCCCCTCCAACAATAGCTGAATGGGTTGCGTTTTCAATGACTGAGGATTCCCCACCTAATGTAAGGCTGTGCTTTGCTACGGGATCTGTAGCGGGGGAGGTTGCAAGCCCTACCACATGATTAGCTCCCCCTACTGTGTTAGTGAACTTTGTGTTTAGGGTAATATTTGTTCCACCAAATCCTTCTGACTCATCTCCTCGGACAATTTGACTTGTCCCTCCAAAGGTTGATGATTCCGTTCCATTTGCTTGGTTTATTCTACCCCCAAAAGTCCCAGATCTATTGCCAGACGCTACGTTGGCTGTGCCTCCAATAGACGCACTGCTACTACCAGAGGCGGTATTGTTGTTTGCTGAATTAGTTGGATGCGCTGTGGCAATTCTCCCTACACTAATATCGTTTAGGGTGGTTGCTCCGTTTGTCGTGACTGACTCAAGAGTCGGGTCAGTAATTCCTAGGTTTGTCCTTGCTGCTGCATTGTCAGCACTCTTTAAAAGGTTGTCTATGTCTGTGGTTACGGTTACATTTGCCATGATATTTTATTTGTTAAGGTTGTTTGTATATGGAAATTCCATCGGGTTGTAAATATTTAAAGCCAGTTGGCGAACGATATTCATCGTTTATTAATACTGGTGATACTACTGGAATATGATCTACAACCGATGTTACCACGGCTTTTACTGCAGATACAGATACAGCACTAGAAACTGTTGGTTTATTAACCATAATTATTAATCTTTTATTACTATATTAACGGCAACTGCCGCCGTTGCTCCAGTTACTCTATATCGTATTAAGCATTTACCCAAAGAAAGCGTGTGAATTTCATCTTCAGTAATTTCTAAAATAGTACCATCACCTTTTTTCAATGTGATATAAACCGGAATTGTGTCTGTACCATTAAAAGAAGCTTCTACCGTTAAAGTGCCTCCACCAAAATCTCCATAAAAAGCAAAAGTTGACTCTGCTGATCTATATCCATAAACATCAGATTCAATATCTGCGCCTGTACCTGTAACTGTTTGTGTTGCCATATTAATTATTATTTATATATTTATTTATATACTGTAGCTAAGCCCTCATTTAATAGTAGATCATTTATATTAGTATAATCTCCGTTTTCGTTTTGAATGAATATTGTTGCTAACCAACGTCCATATTTTCCAGATTTATCTTTATAAGATTTAATAATAATTTCCTTATCATCAATTAAATCTCGCAAACGATCGCGCGCTATTAAACCATCTTGTCTTTCTTCACCACGAAGTTCAGGCGTGTCAATTCCATAAAATCGAATCTTCTGATTTCTCATCCATGTATTAAACCCTAAGTCAATATCAACGGTAACAGAATCTCCGTCATACACATAAACAACGTGTGCCTTATAGTGGTAAATTTGATCAAGCATATTAAAGCATGATAATGGGATAGTATATAATACTGCCCATTATCAAATAATATTTATTCTACGATAGTTACAGAACCATCTTCGGCGGTTTCTGTAGCCGGCTTTAATGCAACTTTAGCCATAATCTCATCAAGGTCTTCTTGACGACGACCGGCTAATGCGGTACCAAAAAATGAAATCAGCTCTTCATTGAGTTCAAAAATTTCGGCGGCGTCAGTTCCAATCTCGGCTAAAACTGCCGCTGGATCTTCAGCAGACCAAACGAGGTCCCAACCGTGATGCCAAGATCTAATTAATTGATACGCCATCTGCGAAGTGGCGCGTTTAACTTGCCTTGCAGAACGTTCCCCATTTGATAAAACAGGACTTCTTTGATTTTCTAATATGCTCATTTTGCTTATATATTATTGTTTATTATTAGTTTTATATCCGTCGTAACATAACGAATATAAAACTATTTATATAAAACTATTTATAAACAATCTTCAAAGCATTGAATGGCTAATTGGGTTTCGAGTTTATATGCTTCTTTTTCCCAAGGCATATCATCATATTTAACTGTATCTTTAAATATGGTTTTTTTCCATTTAATTTTATTTAAAGAAACATCTTTAATTTCAAATTTAGCGTATTGTTTAAGATGTACCAATTCATGACAAAGAGAAGTCACAAAATCAAACAAACGCAATCTTTTATCAACCTCAATATTAAATTCCCGATGTTTGTCATCCATCGCTACACAATAGCCATAAGCTTTTGATGTTTTATAGCAATCAATAATATCAACAGTAATATCTAACGTTTTATAACGAGGTAAATATTTCTTTAAAAACCAATCCACCGTCTTTTGAGCAATTTCTCTGCGATCTTTTGTTGATCCATTTATTTCTATATGATTCATACGTTAAGGTTTATCAATATAATCTTCGTCTTGAGCCTTTAACATATCATATGCTAAAGCGATAAAAAACCAAATTAAGCTGATAATCCATATAGAAACTAGGCAAGAACCTAAAGTTATTAAAATTTGTAAAGTTGTCATAGTGTTTTATTTAAAAGGTTTGCCCTGTGAATCATTGCTTACGCTATCACTCTTAGCCGGAGCCAGCCACAGACTACAGTAACGTAGTAGCCTTTACGTTCGAAATTTTTACCAGCTTGATGAATAGTATATTTTATTACCTTTTTTAAACTCTTTACGAGCTTTATCTATAAATTCTAAATCCTGTCTAAAATTATATTCATCTCGTGATGTATCGGATCCAAAAAAGAAACCTGCGGTGACTGGTAGTTCCTTTAGTAGAACGGCTTCTTCCAGCATATCAATCTCATCTTCAATAAGTTCAATTTCCACACAATTAAAACTTTCCTTACCACCTTTATGATTAACATAGATTGAAGCCATCCAGCCTTCAAGAGCATTATGCTTTCGCCAATATTGCAATTCAATTTCATTGCCGTCTTTATCCTTTGCGTAACCTGTTTGATCTAATCCCATAATAATTTAAAGTTCAATTTGTAATATACTATTTGCCTGATTCTTTTTAAAGGCGTCCCACATTTCTTTATCATCCCAATCTTCTAAAGCGATTTTTTCATGTGTGAGCTTTCGTGCTTTTAGAATCTTATACCGATGCTTCATTACTTCTTCGATATTGATTTTTTCCACATCAATTTTAAAGCTAACCAGCTCACTTATATCCATTGTCATAATTTAGTTTGTAATTTTTGATTTAATATCAAGAGTAATAAACTCAGGTTCATAATAAGGATCGGCCCTGATGTATTGATATCGGAAAAACGAACCTTCCGTATCGTACTTCTTGTTGAAGGCTTCTCTGATAATATCTTCATTGTACATGAAGGTTGATTGGGGAACTTCTACCACGAAGTCAGCACCACCTTTCATTTTGTATCGGCCATGACCAGATTCACCAACGTGATCTTCGCAACCGTACCATTCCTTTGTCTGTGTTGTTATTAGTATTTGTATTTTCATAATATATTAGTTTAGTTAATTTAAAGAACATTTACACTTTCCAAATCATTAACGGTCGGCAGAGTCAGCCTATATTGAATTAGGTCTTCAATAATCTCATCAAGGATTTCGCGATTATGTTGGCATTTCAATTGCTTATTTGTAATGATATGGCCTTCAACAATATCCATAACTTCTTCAGGAATTTCATAATGAACTTTATCACTTACATTCAAATTGTGACTTACGCGCTCAACGTCTGCAGCTTCGAAAAACACGTCTGCTTCGTATTCGTTGTCTTCGTGCCCAGCCCATATCTTTTCTCCCTCAATGAGGTACTCAGCTTTATAAATCATACCTGTCTCGATGTGGCGAACTGCGTCACCTTTATTAATGTCTTCGTTTTTCATAATATAATAGTTTTAAATTTTTTAGTAATTACCAAGCGGGATAAACGGCCATTGTCGAAAAGCTTTCTTCCATTTTTTCACGTTCCTTTTTCAAAATAAATTCGCGCTCCAGTTCATCTTCAATCAGCATTTCCGCTTTAAAGGCGGCCAAATCATCGAGAGTAAGACCGTGCTGTTCAGCAAATTTGAAGTCGGTTGCGGTAAATGTAATAGTTGGATTTATCATAATGTAGTGGCGGTTGGCTTGTTTCGTGCCTTCCTTGTAGATATATTATACCATAAAATAGCGCATTTGTAAATAAAATAATTCACAAAATGCACATTTTGTTCTGGAACCCCCGTAGAATATAGGGTTTCAAACTCTCCAAAAACAGAGATTTTTAGGCTAAAATACGCATCTGTGCATATTTAGCAGAATATTATACTTACCGACGACGGCATTTATGTATAATTGGCATCGTGCGCCATGCAAAAAGAGGTCTTCCATAATAGTCATATCCGACTAAGGTCCACTTAATATATATCGGACATCTACAAACTGGGTCATACCCAACTAGCTTTATATTTACATTTTGACCATTACTATTAAAAGTATTGTAATAACCATGTACTGTATCTGTTAATATGAAACCGAAACATAGTATAGAAATTAGTATTAAAAATGATTTCATTTGTCAGTAGTTTCTTTAACATTAAAGCTTTTAAGCATTGGAGATCCTAATGCTCCTTGTGGGAATGATGAAACTCTTGCTTCTAAGGTTGATATTCTATTTGAAAAATCCAATAGTTGGCTTTTAACATTTTGATCGCTTACCCAGATTTGATCTTTCAGAGCTTTATTTCTTTCAGCGGCGGCTTCATTCTCAGATTTAACTTGTTGCTCAAGCTGAGCTAGTCTCATTGACTCTTGAACTTCTTTTGCGATTCGTCCTTCCATAAAAGTATACATCGTAAGAGATGCTACTAATATACCAATCAAAAATGTAATAGTACCAAAACTAATATAATTAGCATTCTTTTTAGCGGTATCAGATGCTTCACTCATAAAATTATTTATATAACTTTAATTTTTAAACAAAAAAATGCGGTTATTACACCGCATTTAAAATAAAGATTTACTAAAACTATTAAAAATTCATTTTAGGGGTTTTCTTTTTAACTACTTTATTTTCAGCAGCAGCCTTTTTAGTAGTAGTTTTCTTTTTAGTAGTAGCTTTCTTTTTAGAAGTAGTTTTCTTCTTAGTGGATTTCTTTTTAGTAGATTTCTTTTTTGCTTTAGGATCAACTCCTTTACAAAATTCGCATCCGCCGTTTAGATCTTTACTAAGTTCTGCTGGGTTTACCAATAAGTGTGCGCCGCAAACAGAACATTCAAATACCTCTTGTTCAACATTTATATCAGCCCATCCTCTACCAAAGATCGCACGTGACATCCGTTTCCATAGGCCTTTAATACCTTTATTATTTTTTTCTTTTTTCATATCTATTTTTATTTATAATTTACTGTTAATATATGTGTGATCCCAATCAACAAATTTAGATTTTATTTCATGGTCAATTTCAACGTTATCAATCACGTGTTCTTGAATAATAGAAATTATTTTATTTAATGCTGATGCTGCTTCCATAGGTTCTAAAGCTGCACCGTTTTCTAATCGAACTTGTTTCCATAATGGCGAAGCTGAACGAGCCGCAACACTGCTTCTATCTTGAGAACCCTTTCCTGCGTCTGAATGATTATAGTTTGTCATTTCAAATTATTTATTCAATTTCTTTTAACTTAATTTTTCTTCTATAGAATGGTTTTTCACTGGCGTCTGCCGCAATAATCCATCCAGTTTTTAGTTTCGTAAATTGCCAATCTTTACCCAAACCAAATCGGCCAACCTTATAATAAACACCAAGGACTCCTCTTTCGGTAAGGCCTTCAACGATGGTTTCTTTATTACCATCTTTTATTAGCCACTTTCTTTTCTTGTAATTAACTTCGTTCATAAAAATATTATATCATAAAACTGTGTGAATGTAAATATATTAATCACATGATTGACCATATACTTCTGGTAAACATACATATGATGATACTACATATTTAGGACCAGAGATAGGAGTCGCTCCCATATGAGGAAACATAAAGAATGGCGGAAAACAAACAACGCGTCCAGCTTTTGGTTTAACTCTTAACGTTTTTCCATCTCCAAGATCAAATATAGTTTCGCCGCCTTCTTCTACATCATTAAGATACCAAAACATAACGAGAGCACGTCTCATTGATTCAACACTTGCGCTATCAATATGCCAATCAAATTTACCTTTATTAGGTTCATATCGTTTAACTCTTGGCGCTTCATAATCATTAAACCTTTCATAACAAGAGAATCTTTGTTTAAGGTTATCGCACGTCTCATCAAAATACTTAAAGTTTGCATGTTGCATATATTGAATAAACTTAGAAGTAATATTCTCATTATATGCTGGATGGTCTATCATATTGATTTCAGAGAACCTCATAAAATCAGTATCACGACTTACTTTTAAATCGTCATCATCATTAATAGAATCATATGTACCGATAATATCTTTACATAACTTCTTTGGTAGAACGTTATCAAGAACAATAATATAATCTTCGATTGTTTTCATAATAAAATAGTTTTAATATTAACTAGGTTTACTTCCTATTGCAATTGTGGAAGAATATTGTTTACCTTTATATTTAAAGTTCATTTCATCATGACCAAATATATTTTCGCTGATATTTAAAAACTCAACGTCATCTACATCAACCCATGTGTTTTTCTTTTTAACATATACCCAAGCCGACTTTACTTTTTCTTTACTCATTATTTTTTATGTTTTCTCCAAGATAGCTTTCCCAATATTCTGACAAAGATATAAAAAAACGTAGCACAAATTTCGAAGAATGCACTTCCATTTGATTGCCTTATCATATTTAATAAAAACTTAACATCAGATTCTTCTCTAGTAATGTCTTTAGATATATAATCCAAATCATGAATTTTACAACTGGCATTAAACTTAAAACTTAAAATCTTTCTAATAAATTTTGGTACCCACCAAGCTCCACAATAATATTTTTCTTTTTCATTCTGCATTATATATCTATTTATTAAAAGGTAGGGGCAACTGGACTCGAACCAGTGACCTAGGCGTTATGAGCACCCCGCTACTAACCAACTGAGCTATACCCCCTTTAAATTATTCATTTACAAATTCTTTTAGAATATAATTTTGCAACACCTTCTTTGTATAAGGACCTCCGTTATAACAATAATCAAACACTAAATCTAAATAATGTTCATTTGTATCTTGCAATTCAAGCAGTAGTTCACCATACAACTTTTCCTGAAGATCGCTTAATTCTTGAATTGACTTTGCATACTTGTCAATTGACTCCAATCGCTTATTTACTTCTGACTTATTCATAATTAAAAGTTAAACCACTTGGCTAACCATAGATATATTATATACTATATTTACGCAGATGTAAACAATATTATGTTGGTAAATTATCAGAAAATTTACTTCTTAAATCCTGAACCGCAGGATCATCCGCATTATTTTCTAAAAATGCAACATATGAATAAGCTTGGTTATATCTAATAGCTTCATCCCAAGCAACGCGTTCCTGAGCGGCGAAACCGTCAAAGCTACTATTTATTGAAGATACTAAGTTTTTCGCTGCAGTTATAATTGCTTTTGCAGCATTTATGTTTGTTGTGGTTGTTTGCGAAGCCGTACCACCATTAGAGATAGCGCTAACTAAAGGCTCTTGCGCATTTATCTGAGATATCCAACCTGCTAAGTTTCCTACGTCGTCCGCCCAAGTTTGTCTGCCTTTATAAAAAAAGGTGTCTTGTTCATCTGGTAGCGGTAAGTTACTTTCTGTAAGTATCTTTATTTTTGTCTTATCTCCGCCAGTTAAAACATTGGGTGTAATTTTATAACTACTAAAGTTGTCAGTACTAGGATTTTCTTTCCACCAATCATTATAATGAAGTTGTGCTGCAGCATTCATATCATCAATGGTATCTCCTAAAAAACCAATCTCATTATGATAAGCCACAATAGCATCCTCCACCGTTGTGTTTGGTGGTTCTCCTCCAGATAAACCATTTGTAAAAATACCGATTTTTGATGTGCTTACGCTTTTTAAATTATTAAGCGGGACGTTTAATGTCCTATACGGATATGCCGCATCATTTTCATTATAAACGGATTCTACTAATTCATATAATGTTGCCATAACTAAATATATTTATATACCAAACAGTGACCAACCGTGTGTAGCAATAGCGTTTAATATAATAAAGACACATGTAATCATATTAAGTAATATCCATACACTTCTTACAATAGCAACGCGATCGGCTTTACGATTATCAGTATAAGCTTTCTGCCCAATTGATTTACACCATAATTCCCACATAAACTTATTTATACTTCAGCTTCCAGAAATTTCTTATCATCTTTAATTTTACAGATAGCTTTATCTTTAGATTTTACTTCACATTCCCAAGTAACATCTTTGTTTAATTGAACAACAACTGGGACATGAGTAAAATAATCTGCGTGCTTATTAGATCCATCTATACCTTCGCTCCAATGGAAAACTGGTGTATGTACTCCCCAAGTTTCTTTGAATAACTTAGCCCATTGATCTGAATATGGTATTGACGAAGGATTACATTGGTCATGAAGGTTATCATAAACAAATGGAATAAAACCATTAAACGTATTATATAAGTTTTGGCATGACCAATACCCTTTGTCTTCGTTTTCTAATACTAAACGATTCTGAACTCCTTTGGAACACCGGAAAAAGCCTTCACAAAATCTATCAAAATACTGAGTGGTAAATTCTTCTACGCCTGGCGATCTATTTAGATGTAAACACATTGGCGAACTATAATCAGATTTGCAACCTAGCCAATCAAGAACTTGACTCTCATGATTTAATTGAAGTATACTTCGACGAATAGTATCTTCACTAAGACTTGCTAATACGTTAAATTGAGAAGGATGGCAACTTAAAGTAATATCATATTGTCGAGCAAGATCTCCTGCTTTTCCTAACCCTGATATAATAGAATCAATATCAGGAAGATCTTCATATGATAATTTTAAAGTCTCATCCGTGACAAGAGGAAACATACTGCTGCTTACACGAAGATGGCCAATTCCATTTTCATGGCATGTCTGAATCGTTTTAGATAGGACTAAAACATTATGTGCAATACGAGCCGATAGCTCAACCGTACTTACGGCTCTATCTTCAGTTAAAAACCTTTTACGAGTCATTGCTCGACTATGCAGTTTTTCTTTTGAACGGAGGATCTCACTAATACATACTAAACCTAATCTCATATAACTATTATATCACATAAACTAGCATTTGTAAATAATAAAATAAGATATTATTAGTTTAAATCAATGATTTCAATAGCATTAATTGCACAATTTTCTACATTATTAATAAATTCAATTGTTAATAATTCGTTATTAGTAGAGATATTAAAGGATTTTGTTATTCCTTTATATAATATACTGCCCGCCTCAGCAAATCTATCAAAATCAAGTAATTTGGTCACGCCATTAATTTTAACTTGAAACAAGCGTTGCCCTGCGCTAGTAATCCCATTGAATAATTCAGCAAAATATAATCTGACTTCATACTCACCATTTGATACTGGAAAATTATAGGTCATTTCATCATATCGTTCAGTATGAATAACCTCTTCAGGCGTTGATGCTGGTACTGAAGAATCAAAAGTATAAGTCGGCGTACCACCGGGAGTGAATATGTTATTAGAGGCAGCTGTTAGATATGTTGTATTAATTGTATTATCCGCTTCCCAATCCATATAATTATCAATGGATGTTACTAATGGACCTCCACAATTAATTCTATAAATAACATATGTGGCGCCCGCAAAGATAAAGTTGTTAGCCAGCGCGTTTTCTATAGTTTCTTCTGTTAATCCGGTGGTGTCCCACACAGAGTTCCCGTGTAATTTAGCTCGGTTTTGATAAGCTTCTTTTTCAGGATCTCCTTTAACAAATCGGGAAATATCTAAAAGATTTTCTCCGGAAAAATTACAATCAGACCAATCATTTACTCCTGATATAGTAAGCGTCTTTGGATCAAAAGAATAAAACCCAGTAAGGTTAGTACATCCTCTTAAGTTTAAAGTGTGCTTTGTATTATATCCGCTGCCTAAAGCCAGGTAAGTTATTCCAGTATTATCGGTAAGATTCATTCCAAACTCTGAAGTAAATCTGTCATATACTTTTGCGACACGAAAACCGATGGAGGTGCTCTCGCCGCCCGGGGGATATTGTGCGCGGACGCCCGACTGCAAGTTTTGGGCGGGCGGAACTGAAACTGCGCCGTCGTCCCAGTCGCCGCCGCGGGCCGCCCGCGACTCAGTAGTAGAATCATTCGTACCATCAAAAGCACTCTCACACCACTCATATGTATTGCCTCCTTGACCCATCGTACCATACGGACTAAGACCGCCAGCGTTATCAACATCAGCAGGACCTTGACCAGTCGTTTGATTATAAACAGCCTCTCCTGTTATTGTACTACCAGCTGTTGGTACTGGATCAGTATCACTTCCTGTTGGATATAACCAATAACCAGCATTAGTACCTCCACTCTTATAATAAGCTGCCTTATACCACTCATCTTCACTTGGTAGGAAATACTTTGCATCTTTATGTCTGAATAGATTTTCGCCGTCGGTTTGCCAAGCTTCAGCACTACTCCAAAGAGCAATATCATCATTAACTCCGTTTGTAGTAAATTTATATGCGCCCTGCTCGCCTTCTCTTGTATTAAGCCAGTTAACATAACGAGCAGCTTCATTCCAAGATACATTTGTAGCGGGCTTATCATCACCACGCTCGGTTAGTGTAATCTGTAATGTACCAGCATTTGCTGGGTCCGCATTATAAGCATCGATGTCCGTTTCTCTTATTGCATACTTACCAATCTGATACGCGTATGATACATCTCCAAAGCTGGTAGTATCAGTTGTGTTACCTGGATCTCTAATAGTTACAAATTCTGTCAGGGGTGTGGGCGGTGCAGCCGTAGGCGTATCTGCAGGATTTACATCTACTGTAATTTGCCGTAAATCTAATGTTCCAGTTAGTGCATTACAATTTGATATTTCAAAAGTGTTAACCTCTAAAACATCATAGCTCCTATCTTCCCAATGTTCTACTGGGTTTGAAAAGGATATATCAGTTAAAGCGCTCATCCCACTTATTTTTATTACGCCATTATCTGCAGAAGAGTTGTCCCTAATATCAGCGCCACCTTTTAAATCAAATTTTAATTCTGTTAAAGAAGGGTTATTGGTAATAGTAAAGTTTTTAAAGCCGTCTATTATCTTGACTTTCATAAGCGGTTCTTCAGGAATCCAATTAGAAACATCTTCTAATATTATTCTTTTAAGTGGCCATCGAACTTGACTTATATCTAAACTTTTAACAAGTGGTCCAGAACCATTTAAATCAATAGTAGTTAAGCCAGTATATCTTGGAGTTTGGTCGCTAATCGTAGTTTGAAGCCAATGTTCTGATTTAACATCTCCTACTCCTAAAAATTTCGGAGAAAGAAAAGTGGAACCTTCTGTAACGGTTTGGCCGGTGCTATCCCATAACCATTCATATCGAACACTTTCAGCGGTTAAGTCTTCATTATTAAATAGTGCTAGCACGGTCTTTGGAAATCCACCACTGCTGTCATTCCAAGTAATATGAAATTTATTTAAATCTCTTATTTCAACTGATGCTGCTATACCGTTAGTAGTTCTCCATGCAGCGTCATATCCAGAAATATGATCGGTGCCAACATTAACATATTTAAGAGAAGTTAAGTTGGAAAAGGTAGCCCAACCAGATGCTGGTATATTAATATTAATAGATGAAAAATAATTATCGCCAAAACAGTTACCACTGGAAGGAGTAAGTGTGTCAGGTATATCTAAATTACCTGACCAACCTCTACCGGAAAATGCAGAGGCACCCAAAGATTCTAAAGAATTTCCTAAAATTAATTCATTTTGTAATTTTGATTGAGCAGTTCCTGTGTTTAGAAAAGCAAAGGAACCTATACTTTTAACACTATCAGGAATAATAAGATCTCCTGTTATAGTATTATTTCCATAAAAAGTCAAATTTCCGATACTTTCTATATTATTACTTAAAGTTATAGATCCATTTATTCCCAATTGGTTGAATGAACCCGTACCAATAGATGTAACGCTATCAGGAATAAAAATGTTTCCTGTTATTAAAGGGCTGTCAGTAAATGCATTTACGCCAATAGATGTAACGCCATCAGGAATAATTAAATTCGTCATGGCTAAGTTATTACACCATTTAAATGCGTTATCGCCTATAGATGTACAAGAAGTACCAAGGATTAAACTTGTTACGAAATTTGGCCCAGCAGAACCTTCATTATGCGCATCGGCAGGAATGTCTCCATTATAAATCGTAGGATGATCGGTTCCATTAAAAACAATAGTAGGCGTTAGAGTGTCATAACCCAAGTTGAGCTCGGATACGCCATCAACAGCAGGCCCTGCTTTAAATACTCTATTACTCATATTACCACGTTATAGCCTGTAAGTCTTCAACCGTAACTGCACTATTAATTAAATCATTAATTTCTTTTTCTCTAGTAAATGAATCTTTAAGATGTTGAGTTACTCCATCTGCAATACTAATAAGCGTTGGCGCATCTAATGATACAAAATTGTTATCTCCTAGTTTCCAATCTGTAGTAAATGTAGCGTCTTCTTTAGCAAGAACTCGTGATTGGTAAATACGATCAACGGTAAAGCGGTCTGTTCTAACATCGAGGTCGCTAACAGTAATACCCCCAACCTCTACTTGATATCTCTTACGAGCAAAAAATTCTCTAAGATATTCTTTACCAGCTTCAACTCCAACTTCAGCCACTTTATTAGAAATAATATTAGCTTGTTGTATTTCAATTATTTCCTGAAGACTTTTTAAAACTCCTTCATATATAAACCATCGAGAACTATTTGAGTTTTCTATTGTTGTCGCTTCTTCATCAGAAATTTCATATGATTCCAAACCATCTTCTTCAGGTAAAGGCGTATCTTGTACAATTACAATTAGCTTTTCTACTTCGTCATCGTAAGACTGTGTTATAGCATATTTCATATTATTATTTATTTATTTTATTAACCTGGTAAATCTTTGATTACTTCTATATTACTCTTACTTGCAATAGTTTGGCCAGCTCCGGCAGTCCAAGAAGAGTCGGTTGAACGAGCATGAATAGTTGTAACGGCGGTGTTTAATAATATAGCGCCTTGGTCTAAAATACTTTTTTCAATATAACAATTAACATTAGATATATTAGAGCATGATTGAAATGCACTAGTGCCAATGCTTGCTACGTTACGCCCAATAGTTAAAGATGGGCCTAAACCAGAGCACCCACCAAAAGCGCCATTGGCAATACTTGTTACGCTATCTGGAATTGTTAATGAACCAGTGAAGCCCGTGCACGAATTAAAACAAACGGATTCAAGAGTTGTAACGCTATCTGGGATTATTAATGAACCTGTAAAGAAAGGGCAATTCTGAAAAGCACTATTCCCAATAGTCGTAACACTATCTGGAATACCAGCTGGTATTGTAATGTCAGAATCAAATAATCCTCCTCCAGAATTAATCTTGTTAAGAGTTTTAACTTTATTACCTATAACAAATGTAACTTTATCTCCAACGTTACCATGATCAATCGGATTTAATACTCCTCCATCAGGATATTCTTCGCCAAAAAAAGTTTGATCAACTACGCCATTAAGAAATACGGTTGTTGGCCATTCGCCTTTAAGCTCTTCACCAAAGTTAAATTCAGCTACACCATTTGTTATTTCGCCTCTAAATAGATTACTCATTTCTTTATATTATAAATCTTTAATTACTTCAACGGTTATATTACCAATAACAAGCCCAGGTCCTGCAGTCCATGAAGCATCGCTTGAACGAACATGAATCTCTGTTAAAGATGTGCAATTATCTAATATTTGGGTGGCAGCATCAACAATTGTCTTACTTACATAACAATTAAATGTAGTTAAGCTTGAACAACCTAGAAATGCGACCGGACCAATAGTCTGCACACCAGTTCCAATAGTCATTGATGTAAGGCTTGTGCAGGTATAGAAAGCACCAATGCCAATAGTTTCAACGCTATTTGGAATGGTTACCACATTATTGGTGAATTGATCATTTTCAGCAAAAGCGCCTTCACCTATATTTATTAAACCCTCATTTAAAGTTAATGATGTAATATTAAGGCAGTTTCTAAAACAATTGTCAAAAAGATCAGTCACCGTTAAAGGAATTATTAAGTCTCCGCCTAAAGGACCGTTACTAAAAGCATTCTGACCAATACTTGTACATGTTGTTCCAATTGATATATAAAATATATTTTCGTTTTGTCCAGCGCCGGTGAAGTTGGCTGGAATATCTGTTGTTATAGATCCAATTTCAATATTGTTATTATCATAAAATATTGTTGGCGTTAAAGGCAAATTATAAAAACTTACATTTGCAGTAGTCTGACTAAATTCGGTAGTGTATTCTGAAAAATATTGATAATCCACATATATGTTGGTGAGGTTGGACATGTCAAGGAAGGTGTTACGAGTCTCTACCGGAACTGGGTTGTTAAAAATTGCGGCTGGGCAATTAATATATAACTCAGAGAATCCTGAATTTCGAAATGCTCCGTTGCCAACATATGTAACAGTACTTGGTATAGTAAGCGAACTATTAGTGAATGCGGAATCTCTAAAAGAAGTATTACCAATAGATTCTACGCCTTCTGGAATTACTAAATCGCCAGTATAAGAAGTGCCGAAGAAGGCGGAGATGCCGATATCTTTTAAAGTACTTGGAAGAGTTAAAGTTCCATCAAAACCTGCATTTTGAAAACACCTAGGCCCAAGAGACTCAACGCCTTCTGGAATTACTAAATCGCCAGTGAAGCCACCGCAATTGTTAAAGGCATCTCTTTCAATACTCGTAACACTATCTGGGATAGTTAATGAACCAGTGAAGCCAGTGCAATTGCGAAAAGCATACTCGCTTATTATATCAATATTAGAACCTTCAAAAGTTAAAGTTCCAGTAAATCCAGAGCAACCGTCAAAACAAACCCTTTTTAGGTATTTTATACCACTTGGTATATTTAAATTTCCTGTAAGACCTGCACAATTTTGAAAGGCATTGCCGCCAATAGTATAAACTGAATTAGGTATATTTAAACTTCCTGTAAGACCTGTACAATTTTGAAAACATCTAGTTTCAAGTTCTTTTACATCCGATCCTATAATTAACTTTTTTACAGTAGTATCTGCTTTAAAACCGTCGCCTTCTAATATTTCCGCAGCTCTAATAGTTGTTATAATACCGTTATTTCTAATGACAGTTGTATTAGTTTTAGCGTCATCTTTTAAACTAAACTCGACAACACCATTTGTTTCTACTCCTTTTAAATATGCTGCCATTTAATTAACTTCTGTTTTATTAACGGTTGCAGACCAGTTAACAGAATCAGTGCTGTCACCAGTTACAAGAAATGTTAGTGCAGTGTTATTAGCATTCACTGTTGCATCCCATGCAGGATCATCTTCACCAAACACGGTCTTAATCGCAGTTCCAACTAAACTTGTTGTACCTCCGTCGTTTTTAATAACTCCTTCAATTTTATATCCTGCGCTTTCTGTTGCAGACCTTCCTGCAATTAAAGTAGTGAACATCCATGTAGTATCAATTGGAACAATCATTCTTGTAGAACCATCGCCATTAACAAAGATTTCAGTTGAACCTGAACCTCCAGCAACAGTTCCTGAAAGAGCCGTTCCAGGCGTTCCTCCAGAACTTAAATTAGAATTTTCATATGCAGGCGTTCCTTCTCGATTGTCAGTAACTATATTATTACAACTAATATATAGCTCACCTTCGTCTGGATCTCCAGCAAAGTCATCTAAAATTCTATAAGAAGTCGCGCTAGTGCCAGATATACTAAGTTCATTGCATTTAACATTAACTGTAGCATTAGCAGTTGTAACCATATGTATGCCAGCATGATTAGTTCCACTCTTAGTTATAATGTTTCCAATAGTACCAATATATTGAGCTCCAAACGTATCGCCCGATCCTGTAAAAATTCCTTTAGCATTAGTAGCGTATAATTCAATAGTATCAATATTAAAATATAAAGTATGCAGACCAGCACCGGTTCCTGTTATCGTTATTCCTCGATGATCTCCAAGACGTATTGTGTCAACTTTTACATGGAATTGTGTTGGTTGTCCAACCTGGGATAGTTTTATAGCCGTCGCATTAGTGGTGCCTTCTCCTCCGGTAATACCTCGTGTATCCATCAAGTTAGCTTCATAAGAAGCGGTGATTCCAACACCTACTGACGCATTTGGACCTAAGACTACTAAATCTGTTGAAGTTGAAGCTCCCCAATAATGTTTATCAACCTTTACGCGAGAAAATGCACCAAGTTCAATTTGGCCTACTATCGTAGCAAAAGGAGCGTGTAAACTTAAGGAACTCGTTAACGTTATTTCCTCCTCATATATTCCGTCATCAAGAACTTGAATAGTATGAGCATTTGATTCTCCCGCCAGTGACAATATAGCTGCTGAAATTGTAAGTTTTGGCTCACCTATATTTGTTCCGCTGTTTAAGTTATTTCCGTCTTTAGAAACATAAATTGTTTGTAAATCTGTTAATGATGATCCAATTCCTCCAGAAGCTTCCCATGTAGCAACGCCTGCAGCGTCACATGTTAAAACTTTATTAAGGCCAGGGTTTCCTGCAGTAATTTGTATTTGACCTCTTATTTCAACATCATCAAGTGCAAGTACTTTACCTCTTGCTATTGTGTAGCCAAGATCATTAACAAATAAATCTGCTCCTATTCCTCCTTGGCCTTGGCTTGGTAAACTAGCATCACTTGCACAAAGGCCGATACCAGTATCAACACCAGCAGTAAGTCCGGTTCCTTCTTGTGTTATAAATCCTTTGTTGCCACCCGTTGTTTCCAGTGCTATATTACCATCTAAAATTTGAAGTTTACTTGTTGGCAAACTTTTTCCAATACCAACATTACCATCAGGCCGTATTACAAAAGCATTATTAATAATATTACCATCGCCGCCAACGTCTAAATTAAATCCGCCATCTATTGAACTTGAAATACGAGCATCATAATCATAATCTCCATGCTTAAAGTCAATATAAGAAATCCCAGTATCTCTTCTTAATTCAATAACACCCTCTCTTATTAAAGTGGATTCCGTACCATCAGCGATTGTTGATAAAATATTACCACGCGCTTCTATTGTTTCAGTTGGGAATTGAGTGCCAATACCAAGTTTGGCTGTTGTAGGGTTTGCGCCACCCATAATTGTAAATTCCTGTGTTTGAACAGCAAACTCTTGATTATGTGCTGCAACGAGTGGTTCATTAGTTTGATCTGCAAAAACCCTAGCTCCAATAAAGCCATTACAATCTGCAGAGTTGCCAGATGCTAGTGAATATCCCGCGTTTGCTATATTTTCACTTCCACCTAATATAACAGCATTGTTACCTTCGGCTTCATTTTGAGAACCACCTAATATAACTGAGTTAATTCCTGTAACAAGGTTATTATTACCACCAATTATTGCGCCATAATTACAATCTCTAACAAAGTTCTTTGTTCCTCCGCCAACAAATAAATTTGTTCCAGTTCCCGTATAGTTTTCAAGGCCTCCAGCTATTACACAGTTATTAGCGGAATCAACATTATTCTGATTGCCTCCAATAATTACGCTTTGATTTGCGTTGCCAAGTGATGGGAAATTTTGAAGTATCGCATTTTCTTTTCCTGCAAATAAACCAGATCGTGGTGCTGCTGCCACCTGTGTGGTTAAAACTCGATATGTTTGCAGGTCAACGCTGTTTTCTCCTCGAGCAATGCCGGCGATGGTTCCACCTTCATTAGTAGCTCTAATATCCTGTGTTGCACTTACTCCTTGAATCGTTCCACTGCCTTGAGAAGGTAGAACGTTTTGCCATTCAGCCGCAACAATATCCCAAATTAATATACTATTCCTATCACTATTGTAAATAATTGAACCGTCAACAAGATCACCGGATGGCAAATTATTTTCAGAAAACTTATCAATTGAAAAACTTGCGGAGTTTAAGTTTCCTGTTATACTAACGTTACTTTTAAATTTTAATTCGTTTGCCATATTTTAATGTTCTATATTTACGATAGTTCGTATAATAATTATTTATAATAAAAAGATTAACTTATTTAAACCCAATAGGAGTCATCTTTAAAGTCTGTAGGAATAGGAGACATAGCTTCAATCTCATCAGACTTAGTACGAATACCTTGAATTGTAGTCCAAATTGCTTTAATTTCTGATCGTTGAGTTTCTTGTTCAGCAGTAAGTGTTTCTCCATCTTGAATCATATCTGTGAATGTTAAAGATGTAGCAATATAGTTACGCTGTTGCCATTCAGGGCAAAGCTCAACAATTCTTCGACCCGCTTCAGCCTTAATCTGATTGACAGTAGGCTCTGGATCGGCCGCAATAGTTCCATCCGTGTTGTAACGATTGCCATAGTTTCCTTCTGCGTCCTTTTGGCACTCTGTCCAATCTTCGGTAACTTCACTTACTCTATCTGGTTGAATCCCATAGAGTAATCCGTTTGCGTCAATGTATAATATTTCACTCATGATTTTTTAAAGTTGAAAGCTGCTATGCACTTTTTCCTCCGCCGTAACGTTAGAACTGTGTCTAAACTTCCAGGCGTATTGGTCAGGAACAATCATCGTCACCTGGCCTCCCGCTTGATTAATACTTCCGTCGATGTTTCTATATTGGCCGATACGCCAGACCGGGATTTCTGAACCAGGATCCCACCCGGTGACGGAAGGAGAAATTTCTCCGAGAATAAAGTCAATATTATCTCCAGACAACATAGTAAAACTCACCCATAAAGGTCGCCCAGTAGTGTTTTGGAGGATGGTGTCATTGGTTGTGGTGTGTTCAAAACTGTTATAACTTCTTGATGGATCTGCTACAGACCCATCCACGTAATCCTTAACGGCGGCAGAGGTTGGAATCGTGGTGTCGTTGTCGTTGTTCTCAATAGATTGACTCTCACTTACTAGCGCAACTTCAGATGGCGCAGCTGTATTACCAGTTATGTTACCGACCACCGTCTGGGCTGCAATATCTTGAAATACGCCAGTAGGACCTGTTGCGCCAGTAGGACCTGTTGCGCCTGTTTCGCCAATAGGACCTGTTGGACCAACAGAACCTGTAGAAGAACTAACCCACTGTGGCGAGTCATTACCATCGTCATAATATACATATAGTAATCCTTCGACAGTATCAAACCAAAGGTCTCCTTCTGAAGGACTAGCCGGCGCGGTTTCTTGTGATACCACGGAAAAAGCTCCATCGGTTAAAGTAATTATCGGTACTTGAGCATCAGTGTTATCAATTGATAATCCTTCGCCAACTGTAATAGAATCAACGCCGCGTGGGTCTAAAGTAATTATCGGTACTTGAGCATCAGTGTTATCAATTGATAATCCTTCGCCAACTGTAATAGAATCAACGCCATGTGGGGTTAAAGTAATTATCGGTACTTGAGCATCAGCGTTATCAATTGATAATCCTTCGCCAACTGTAATAGAATCAACGCCGCGTGGGTTCCAATGACCAGTTCCATTAGCGTCACATGTAAGAACTTTACCAACGCCTTCATTACCATCAACTAATCTTAATCCGCCGCTTGCTTGAATGTTAAATGAGTTTGCTGCGACATCACTAAAGACGTCCGTTGTTTCATCTGCGAATAAAACAACACTTTCATTAACTGTAACAGCTCTTCTTCCAAAAGCAACAGAATAACTGCCAGTAACAGCATTATTACGACCACCTAAAATTGTATTATAATCACCATCAAATATTTCATTATCATGACCACCCGGCATCGTATTATATGATGGTAACTCGTTGTTAAGGTCGGCTGAACGTTTTATTATGTTGTTCCTTCCGCCGCCTAATGTATTATAATCACCAAAATTAATCGCATTGTCAGTTCCTCCTCCACAAATTGAGTTATAATCTCCAGATCCGTTTTGCAGAAACGCAATTGTGTTAAAGTTACCTGAAGCAATGTAATTACCTTCATGATTATCACCTTCATTCCCTATATAATTTTGTTGCCCAGAAAAAATTGAGTTTTGCCACCCGGCATAAATCTCGTTGTAAGAACCTCCACCAATGACTCCAGTGTTGGTACTTAATACATTCCCTTGGCCGCCACCAATAGTTGAAGCATAACTTGCAACTATTGTATTATCTTCTCCTCCACCAATAGTGTTTAAATTCGCCCCCGGGTTAACGGAATCGGTTTTATTATTTTTTCCACCACTAATAACATCGTAATCTCCACCAGCAACTTGGTCAACGGCGTCTCTGACAGTTTGAAGGTCAACCGAATTAGAGCCACGAGGATTACCCGCACCAAATTCAACTTGCCCCTGAGGTCTAATAGAAAGATTATCTTCTTGAAGAATACTACCATTAGAAATTTTCCATTCAGTATTAGCTAAATCATAAACAGTTAAACTTTGTTTTGTAGTATCATACGCAACTGCTCCATCCACTGTAATGGCTGGCAGGTTTGTAGTTTCTAGTCGCGATAAACTAAATGAATCAACGTTAAAGTTACCAAAAACAGCAACATCGCTTTTAAATTTTATTTCATTGGTGGCCATATCTACTTTTATTTATAATATATTAGATGTATAAAATTATTTTCTAATGTCTGATATTTTAATAGGAACCCAATTTCCGGCTCCACATCCTACACACCAAACTCTACACGCAGCAATACTTTTCCATTTAAAAGCATCATCCAGATCTATTGTAGATGATTCATATTTACAATCAGGAGATATTAAAAATCTTTTATTGTCTTTTATGTTTTGTGCAACGTACATTTAAAATATTATTTTAATTTAGGATATCTTTTAATAGGAACATCATAAATATGATGAGCTATATTACTAAAACCGGATCCCCAGTTATATACTGATAATTGGTGAATTGTTTTAGCATTATTTAAAATTGTTAAATCGTGAAACGTTTCTTTTAAACCATTCACACCCGAATGTTTTGTATCAACATTAGAAATAATTATTTTACCATTATCAATACATTTAGAATATTGAATACCTATATTGTTTTTAACCTCAGCCGAGTCTGAAAGAATCACTAAAGGATTCTTTGCCGTTTTTAATATTTTAGAAATTCTTGATATTGTAGCTTTAGTAATGCTATCAAGAGAAACGTCAGAAGAGTCGTGAGCATTTAAAGATTCGTCATTAACTTCATTTTTAAAGGCTATTCCATCTCCTGCTCTTATATGAACAACTTCATATTTTTCTGGCACGTTTTTAATAAATGATAACTGAAAATCACTTGGTATTAACCGTGATTTAATAAAGTCTTTTGTTTCTTTAGATATTTTGCCCCAGCCCTTTTGTTTAATCTTACCTTCTATCGTTTTTTGTTTTTCAATCGTATTTTTGGGCCACGCATTTGTTAAAATAAAAAAATCCGTATCATTTAAATTAGTACCTTGCGCTAAAGAATCTAATTTTTCTTTGAGTTCGTTTATATCAAGACATTTAGGAAATAACTTAGTGTATATACTTTTTTTTAATAAAGTTTCTTCCGATTTATAAAACTTAGAAAATCGTTTAAGATTAATATCAAAAGGAAACTCGTTTTTTAAAGATAATTGGTGGCAGGCGATACAACCCCGAATAAAATCGCCAAATCCCATTGGTGATTTTCTATCAAGTGTGTATACATTAATTAACATAAAACTTAAACGAGGTAAGTAAGTTCGTAAGTGGTGCTTACTGCATTACTTTGATATATTGTAAAATCAATGTTAACCCAAAAAGTATTTGAAAGCTGGAATTGCCCAGTTTTCTCTATAAAACCCCCGCTTGTTATTTCGCCGTTTGTTGTATCGCTGTTAAGCCAACTATTTTTTTGATCATATATACTAGCATGAGCAAACCATAGATATTGTTCGTTTGAGTCATATCTAATAGTTACATCACCCATGCTATCAGCCACAACGAAATTTAAAGAAGAGTCATTGCTATCTATTAGTTCTTGTATTTCTTCTTTAGTCATTGGTGCATTGCTTAATCCATAATAATATGGATAAACTCCAGAAACAAATATATCCTCTGATCTAAAATCTAAGCTGCCTGCTTGTGGCGCATTTGTCTGTCTTCTACTTGGCTTTCTTCCATCTAAACCATTACTACTATTTTGTTTAGGCAGGCCACTTAAATATCTAACGCTTGATGAGTATTTCACAATACCGGGTTCAACCTCAGTAAAATCTATATAAGAACTATCATATTTAAAGTTAGGGTTGTTTGGATTATCAAAACCAAATTGTTCTGGCATATCATCTATTTGAATACCTATTAAATTATCATCTATATAAACTTCAATATCATTTCTAAAGATTGACATTGAAAGTGGAATGCCTGCATCGTTTTTAACAAATTCAGTTAATATTTGATCGCCAAAATTTGCGCCAACCTCCATATAACTATTCCATGCTATTATGGCATTAGTAGGAGGTGTATAATCTGGAACTAAAAAATTATGATCAACCGATACTGTTGTCTTGTCTTCGTTCTTTATAGTAGCTTTAATATTATCAAACGTTTCTATGTTTAACTTTGTATTTAACTTTGTATTTTCTATACTCATCTTTTTATAAGTCTGCAACTACTGTTAGTCCGTTATATGATGCAGCATACCCTGTTGCGCCAGTTGGAACATGAATCTCTGCTGGAAATACTGAGGTCATACCAGAAAATGTATTAATACCAATTATTGGCGCGGTTGTCGCTTCAATGTTAACTGAAGTAATAGAAGAGCAATTTTGAAAAGCAAAATCTCCAATAGATGTAATGCCACTTGATATAGTTAATGAACCGGCTAAGAAAGTACAATTTTGAAAAGAACCACTGCCAATCGTTTGAACGGTTGCTGGAATAATACCATATGCAATATCTGTTAAAGATGTATTATTAATAAAGGCCTGGTCTCCTATTGCTGCACAAGAACTTCCAATCTTAATAGTATCGGCCGCAAATAGAGTTTCATTTTCATTCCAATTATTTGGTATATCTATATCAATAGATATTAAAGCTAAATTATTAACATCATATAGTGTAGTATTTAAAGAATTGTCTAAATCGGCTACTACTGTTAATCCATTCCAAACTTCTCCTCCCACCCATGCATTTGGTCTAGCATTAAAAGGAGCTTCGCTAGGAACGTGTATTTCTGTTGTATTATTTGAAGAAAACACATTGCCGTCTTCGCTCGGTTTTACAACGGCGTAGTATTCAATTCTATCAAAAGAGCAAGCTCTAAATGCATTACCGCCAATTTCAGTTATAGTGGCGGGTATACTAAGAGTTCCAATCATTCCGCTGCAGCGGTTAAATGTTCCAGATCGAATATTAGTAAGTCCAGAACCAAGCGTAAGAGATTCTAAGCCAGAGCAATCAATAAATGCACTATCACCAATAGAAGTCACTTTATCTGGAATGATTAGTGGGCCTGTTAATTTATTGCAATCACGAAAAGGAGCGGTTCCGATCGAAGTCACCGAATCTGGAATGATTAGTGGACCAGCTAGATTAGGACAATTATTAAATAAACCAGATGGTATGCTGGTAAAGTTTGGGTTATTTGGAAAATTAAAACTAGTTAATCCCGAACAGCCAATAAAAGTAAATGTTCCAAAAGTAGTTAAAGTATCTGGAAGGACTAATGGACCAACCCATGAAGAGCATCCGGAAAAAGCAGAACTGCCAATAGATTCCAAGCCGGTCGGGATATTAAACGATGTTACATTAGAACAATTCCTAAAAACGCTATTACCTATCTCGGTTACAATATCTGGGATGATCACTTCCCCCAGTATTCCAGAACAATTTTGAAAGGTGCCAATTTTAAGTATAGACATATTATTCGAGATTTTTAAAGAAGAAATTCCAGAACAATTAAGAAATGCCCTGGGATCAATCACTGATACAGTATCTGGAATATTAAGAGGTCCTGTTAGGTTGACACAACCATCAAATGCATTATCACCAATAAAGGTAATGTTGTTACCAAGATCTAAACTTTGTAAAGAAGAGCAATTTCGAAAAGCTAGATCTCGTATAGCATTTATACTATCTGGAATATTAAGAGGTCCTGTTAGGTTGACACAACCATCAAATGCATTGCCTCGAATCTCGAGAACACTCAGCCCTAAATTTAAAGATTCTAAATTAGTATTATTTCTAAATGCACGTCCGCCAATTTCAGAAGCAGATTCTCCTATAAGAATACTCACGGGCGGGTATAAAAAATTACCATCATTATAATCGGGTGGTATATCACCATTATACTTAACGAGTTCATCTCCAAATTGATCAAAAAGAATTGTTGGCGTTTTCGTATCGGGGTTAGCGGCGCAACGTAAACCTATCTTATCATCTCCTGAGTTATTCAGGAATAAATTTGGAAAAGAATTTTTTGTTCCTAACGTCGTCGCTTCATAGGATTCACCAGCAGCCCACTTTTGAGTTGTGTTTCCAGCTGGCGCACCTTCAAGCCACTCCTTCACATTACCGTTTCCTCCAACTATACCATAAGGACTTTCCCCACCCGCCCGAATAACTGAAGCCGTGGCGGCTTGGTTATAAACAGCAGTATTTGGATCTACCCCGCCTGGAACATCTGCTGGAGGAGTATCGCTTCCTGTTGAATATAACCAATACTTAGATAAGGTCTGATCCCAGTAAGCCGCTTTATACCATTCATCTTCGCTTGGTAGGAAATACTTTGCATGTTTATGTCTTAGACGATTTACTTCTCCACCAAGATCCCAAGATTGATCAAGCGGCCACTCATCACTGAATTGGCCTGCTGACGCAAAGGAGTAAGCTTCAAAATAACCTTCTTTAGAATTAAGCCAATTAATAAATCGTGCTGCTGAGTTCCATGTTAATTCTCTAGCGGGTTTATCTTCACCATCATCAAACTTAAAAATGGCGTTTTCATTTATTTTATTAAACTCATCAATTTCTTTTTCATTAACTTCATACTTACCGATCTGATATGTATATGGAACCGATCCAAAGGTGGTGGTACCATCGGGATTATTACTAGCATCGCCAATGGTGATGAGCGAGGCTGATATAGGATTAGCATTCACGTTACAGGCGACACGAAAACCGACGCTGTTGTTCTCGCCGACCGGGCTGCCGAAGCTGCGGAAGGACGACTGCAAGACGGGGGAGCTGTCGTCCCAGTCGCCGCCGCGGCGCACCCGCGACTCAACAGCCGAATCATTAGTACCATCTAACGCGGTCTCAATCCATTCGTATGTATTACCACCCTGTCCCATCGTACCATACGGACTAAGACCGCCAGCGTTAGTAACATTAGCAGGACCTTGACCAGACGTTTGATTATAAACAGCCTCTCCTGTTATTGTACTACCAGCCGTTGGTGTTGGAGGACTATCGCTACCTGTTGGATAATCATAATAAACAGTATTAATAGGATCATAATAAGCAGCTTTATACCACTCATTTTCGTTCGGTAAGAAGTATTTTGCATCTTTATGACGATAACGATTCTCACCACCTGCTGTCCACGAATCGGCCACATCCCATAAAGATATATTGTCATTAGCTATACCAGTATCAAATTTATAAGCGGGTTGAAACCCTTCTCTTGTATTAAGCCAGTTAACATAACGAGCCGCTCCATTCCATGATACACTTGTAGCTGGTTTACTTTCACCACGAGAATCTATTGATATTTGTAATGAAGGGTTGGCTGTATTGTAAGCAGCAACCTGTTCTTCAGCAACACTATATTTTGCAATTTGATATGTATAACTAACATCACCATAACCACCAATTACAGTATCTGCATCGTTACCAGGATTGTTAATAGGTACGAACTCTTCAAAATATGATGTATAGAAAAATGCATTAGGATTACGAGCGAGTCTAAATGTAATAGCATCATCAACGGTAAATAAAGTGGTTGAAGCTCCAGGAGGAGTCGCCGTAGCTGGTTGAATAGTAGTATCAGAATAAGTACCACCAACAGATATTCTATTTTCCAAAGGGTCATCATTAACCAGCCCTACCGCCGTTTCTAAAAACTCACTAACATTGCCGTTTCCTCCAACTATACCATAAGGACTTTCCCCACCCGCATTAGTTACAATCGCAAGACCAGTAGTGATGTCTTGATTATACACCGCGGTTCCTTCAACTTTACCACCAGGTGTAGAAATTGGAGGAGTGTCACTTCCAGTTGCATAATCGTAATAAACAGTATTAATAGGATCATAATAAGCTGCTTTATACCATTCATTATAAGATGGTAAGAAATATTTTGCGGCCTTATGTCTAAATCTGTTTTCACCTCCGAGTTGCCACGCTTCAGCACTACTCCAAAGAGAAATAGGATCATTTGAACCGCCACCTAAAATTTTATATGCTGGCTGGTAGCCTTCTCTTTCATTTAACCAGTTAACAAAGCGAAAAGCTCTGTTTCCAAATACACCATATGCAGGATGCAGATCATCTGTAAATCTAGGATCGCCTGATGCAGTTATTTGTCTATTTACATTTACAGGATCTGCATTATAATCATCTATCTTTCTTCTAAACGTTTCATATTTTGCAATTTCATATACATATGGAACTGAACCGAAGCCGGTATTATCATTAGTGTTATTAATATTTCCTATTGTAACAAAAGCAGTCTCATCAGTAGTACCTAACTTTATGATTTCAATTCCATGGATTTTGGGGTTTTCTTCCACTTTTTCAAACCGTATCTCTATGACACCAGTTGATACTTCAACATCATATGATTGAAATTCACCTACAAATGTCGCTCCATCGGTGCTTTCCTCTCTAAGCTCACCTACAAAAATATTATTAATAAAAATATTTACAACTCTAAAGTTTCTATAGTTATCACTAAAAATAAGATTCACTCTATATGTTCCACTAGGCAGGGGCGATTCTGATGCAAGGTTTGGAATTGTATATTCAAGGTTGGTACCGGATTGTCTATATCTCTCGGTTTGTTGGACCACGGCTGGAACATAACTAGGTATATTACCAGGAGTGAACGCAGTGGTTTTGCCTTCATAAACTTGCGAGCCCCCTGTATTAACATACCATATACTATTGCCCGCTTGAGTAGAGCCACCACCGCATCTATACCAATATTCCTGCGGGTTAGTTATAGTGTTCCCTAGACCATCAACGGTAATGGGGAGATCCTCGAACTTAGTACCAATATCTATTCTTCTTATTACCGTCTCAGCAGATGAAGACGGCGCGTCACCTACTCCAATTAATTCTAATGGAAAATTTACACTCATAGTTAATTTATACAGTTATATTTATAGCCTGTATAAACAGGTCATCAATTTGACTGCTCGTTAACCCAATACTATTTGCCATAGTATTTAATAATGTAGATTCTCTGTCTATCGTATTTCCCCCGAAAAATACTTCTTCGGCCACGGCTTTATTTAATGGATCTTGTATGAGAGAGATTTCTTTGTTGATTTTATCAATTAGCATTTCATCTAAAAATGGAGTAGTTTTAGCTATAGCTCTAATTCTCCAAGCTTCAACGGTTCGGTTATCTACATCAAGCGTTGGTTCATCGGCTTGAACCCATATGTAAGCGTCTTCTGTTAATTCTCTTACCCAAACCTTTCCTTCAGCCAGTAGATTATTTCCTGGGTATGGTAATTCTTCAACATATTTAAATCCATCTAATGTCTCAGGCGGTGATGTATTTCTTGTTAATGTCCAAGGGAACCCACCAAGGTTTCTATTATAAAGTTCTAAAGGAGATTTTTTTATTAATCTATATTTTTTCATTATTTTTATTTTAAGTTGTTTCACTTACATATAAATGTAATTCGCCGCTATCAAATGCATACCCGATAGTAGCCGAGCCAACACTATTTATCGTTATATCTGGGATCTTGGCCAAGTCACCAGAATATACTCTAATTGTAGAAGGAGTGGAAACTGCAAATGTGTGGCCACCTGTGTTATTTTGCTTTATGAATATAATTCCAGTATCTCCATTATCTAAAGCTCCGCCGCCTTTAGTTATTGCTAGCGATAAAACATCTTCTGTTAATATAATTCTAGCATTACACCCGTTAGAAGTATCAAAGGAAACAGCATTTGCACTAGAAGTTATAGTTTGAACATCTGTATTTAAACCAGGAGTTTGAGTTGCCAAATCTGCAATAGATTGAGCGGTTGTTTTCTTAAGACTGCTATTATCATCTGTATCACCAATCAAAATAAAGTCATTATTAGCTAATGCAGTCACTGTGCCTCTATTACTTATCGCCGTAGGCTGCAGCGTCAGATCAAGATTGCCAGTAACTTCTCCAGTGTGTGTAGCGTTTCCTTCCTTTGAATTGTTAATTATTTGGGCTGCTATTACATCGTTAAGATTAACGGGCGATGCAACTGTAATGTTACCCAACTTATCAAATTGAGCTGGGCTTAATAATCCAGCATTGCTGGTATCCGCCGCAGGAATTATAGCATTGTTTCCATCAGAACTAACTATAACGCCTTGTATTGCACTTGGTGTATAGGATAAATCTGTCGATACGTTAGAAACTTTATCATTGTTCACTGTAACGTTACTTAATAATGTATCAAGGTTAATCGGACTTGTTACAGTAATGTTGAACAACTTAGTAACATCATCAGCAGTTACATACTTATTGGTGCCGGCATCACTTATATTATCTGTATTTAAAACAACGGTTCCAGTTAAACTATTAACCGATAAAACTTGGTCTGTATAGTCAGCTTTATACCAATCAGGACTATAAGTAGTAGTTGAAGCAGCATCAACTAATGCTATAAGTCTGTCATTAACATTGAATGTTATATTATCAACTGTTCCATCAGCTTCAACGATGTAACTAAATCCTGCTAAGGTACTTGCTGGGAAACTTCCACTATTAGGATCCCAAATTCCTTTTAGAACAACGGAAGCATCGATATTATTAACCCTAGTCTCTAGATCGTCTAGATCAACGGCCTGATTTATTGTAATGTTACCTAATTTATCAAATTGAGTTGGAGTTAATAATCCAGCGATGTTAGTGCCAGTTGACGCTGTTGCTAAAGGAATTACAGCATCGTTTCCATCAGAATTAACTATAACGCCTTGTATTGCACTTGATGTATAGGATAAATTTGATGGTATATTAGATACTTTTGTCGTATTAACAGCAACGGCTGATGCTAAATCAGTTAAATTTATAGTATCATCAGGAGCAGTTTGTCCCGCATTAAACGCGATTAATGAAAGTTTCTCTCTTTCATTTAAAGTAATGATACTACCAGAACCCGCATCGTTAATATCAGAATGCGTTGTTACACTACCATCAGCAGATACTTTACTATTGTTCGTTGTAACGTTACTTAATAATGTATCAAGGTTAATTGGAATATCAGGATCCCGAGGATCATCAAATATAATGTTGTCAAGTTTATCTTTATCTGCTACTAAGAAACTAGCTGTGGTTGCAGATAATACCGAAGACCACCCTTGGACATTAATTCCTATAGACGCCAGTTGTAATGCGGTATCGGCTTTTTCTAACGAAGTAGTAATAGTACCATCTAGCTTACCGCTTGTTATTGATAAATCACCAATCCTATCAATTGAAAGAGTTCCAACAGTTAAGTCAGTAGCACTGCCACTAGTAGCAACTGGCGCTAGCCCTGATAGTGAAGTTTCGGCCCATACCGCGGCTCCAACGGTATTATCAACGCACCTATATACTTCTCCAGAAGTGATGTCTATCCAAAGTGAACCAACCGAATAACCTTGGGATGAGTCATTAGTAACAACTGGCGCTACGGTGGCGGCCAATTCATTAATTCCAACCCAAAGATTATTAACTTTGTCTCTTTCTAATTTAGTAAAAATTCTATTGGGTGTTGCCAAGGGGTCTGTGTGCTCTACCATCCACCGAATATCATAGATATCTTCAGCTGTATTATTTGGGTCATAATCAGCCTTTAACATATCACCGCTACCGGTTGGGAGATTGTCAAGGTCAATCGGACCTGTTACAGTAATGTTGCCCAACTTATCAAATTGTGTTGGGCTTAATAATCCAGCGAGGTTAGTACCGGTTGCCGCTGTTGCTAAAGGAAGTGTCGCATCATTTCCATCGCTGCTTGTTATTTGTAAAGATACATCATTATGAGTACCAATACCTAAATCTGTAACTCCTCCTCCAGTAGCAGATATAGTAACATCTACACTATCTGCAAGAGGATTATCGGCAAATCCTAGGCTTATGTTAGTTCCTTCTATGAGGTTAATACTGCTACGGGACGAAAATGGAACTGTGCCATTCTTACCAATTCCATTTATAGCCGACCTCCATTCTACATCTCCAGCATCTGTCGTATATAGATAATTTGCGTTTCCTCTGGGTAATATTGTTGCCGTGCTTATTCCAGAGCCAACAATCAAGTCTCCAGGATCTAGCCATGCATCATCTGTTGTTATGTCACCAGACCCAACAATGTTATCAAGGTCAATTGTGTTTGTTACACTAATTAAATCTAATTTATCAAATTGAGTTGGGCTTAATAATCCAGCAAGGTTAGTGCCAGTTGACGCCGTTGCTGCAGGAAGTGTTACGTCGTTTCCATCGCTGCTTGTTATTTGTAAAGATGTTGCATTATGAGTACCAATACCTAAATCTGTTGATATGTTAGATGTTATTCCATCAACGGTGGTTGATAAAGCATTAAGATCAACCGAATCAGTAACAATACTAATTAAATTTAATTTATTAAATTGAGTTGGGCTTAATAATCCAGCAATGTTGGTATCCTCCACTGCTGTTGCTAAAGGAATTATAAAACCGCTTCCATCACTATTTGTTATAACTCCGTCTGTTGCACTTGATGTATAGGATAAATTTGATTGTATGTTAGATGTTATTCCATCAACGGTGGATGATAAGGTATCAAGATTAACTGGCGATGCAACTGTAATGTTACCCAACTTATCAAATTGAGCGTTCGTTAATAATCCAGCAAGGTTGGTATCCGCTGCAGGAAGTGTTACATTGTTTCCATCGCTACTCGTTATCTGTAAAGATGTTGCATTATGAGTACCAATACCTAAATCTGTCGATATGTTAGATGTTATTCCGCCAACCGTGGATGATAAGGTATCAAGATTAACGGGCGATGCAACTGTAATGTTGTCCAACTTATCAAATTGCGTTGGGCTTAATAATCCAGCAAGGTTAGTGCCAGGTGATGTTGCTGTTGCTAAAGGAATTGTCGCATTGTCTCCATCGCTACTCGTTATCTGTAATGATATATCATTATGAGTACCAATACCTAAATCTGTCGATACGTTAGATGTTATTGCACTAACGTCTGTTTCTAAAGTATCAACCCGCCCCGTAATTGTTGAAACGCCGGTTGATAAAGTAGTAAGATCGCCCGATAAAGTATTAAGATCGCTCGATAAAGCATTAAGATCAACCGGATCAGTAACAATACTAATTAAATCTAATTTATCAAATTGAGTTGGAGTTAATAATCCAGCGATGTTAGTGTCAGCTACTGATGTTGCCGCAGGAATTATAAAACCGCTTCCATCACTATTTGTTATAACTCCGTCTGTTGCACTTGATGTATAGGATAAATTTGATTGTATGTTAGATGTTAAGGTATCAAGATTAATCGGACTTGTTACAGTAATGTTGTCCAACTTATCAAATTGAGCGTTTGTTAATAATCCAGCAGATAATGTTGTTGCTGCTGGAATTGTCGCATTGCTTCCTGTGTTAGATTGTATATCTAAAGAAGCCGCAGTTACATTACCAATACTTAAATCTGTTGTACCTGTGCTAGCAGCTACTAATAATTCAATCTTATCATATACAGCATTTTTACTTGGTGCCGTAGTAGCAGAAGCGGGGTTCGTGGCACTATCCCAATCACCTGAATACTCTAAATCCGATACAGCGCCTCCCGCCGCTTCTTGCCATGTGCCCACACCAAATGCATCAGTGGTCAGCACGTAGGTATCAATTGCGCCTGTTGGCATTTTGAATCCTGCGCCGACATTTAAATTGGGAACGTATGCAGTATCCGCAGCATCTGTTATAATGTTTTGACCTCCTAAAATAACGGATCTGTGATGAGTTGTTAAAATCCTATTTGTGTCTCCACCTACTGTTGCCGCTGCTTGTGCGGATTCAATTATATTACCGTTGCCCCCTAATGCAATCGAATTTTGTGCATCTATATCATTTATTAGCGACGTTCCTAAACCAACCACACTACCAGTTCCTCCAATAGCAGAGGTGTATCTAGTGTTTAGAATTGTGTTTATTCCACCTATTGCCGAAGACTCTAGCCCTTTAACTTCTTGGCCGATACCTCCATAACTGACTGAGCCATTCCCGCTTACTACATTTGCAACTCCTCCAATAGACGCACTGCTATTACCAGAGGCTATGTTGTCGTTGACTGGATTAGTTGGATGTAATGTTACAATCCTGCCTACACTAATATCGTTGAGGGTAGTTGCTCCGTTTGTTGTGACTGAATTAAGAGTCGATTGAAACGGTTCTTGCCATGTACCAATACCAGCGGCATCAGTTGTTAATATATAATTTGCCGGTGGTAATGGATCGCTTATTAATTTAAAATCACCGGATATAGTTAGATCTTGAAGTTCTATTAATTCGTTCTTTGGAATAGAAACTTCGTTACCATTGATTGTAATACCATGCCCGCCAATAAATGAACCTGCACCAGAGAATTGAATGAAGTGAACTTCGTCAGTTCCAACTGTATTAACAGGTTCAGAAAGAACCCACCCAGTATTATTGTAAGTATCGCCGTGAGTAACAAATACAAAATCACCACCTGCCATTTCTGCTGGGGTATCAAAGTCACTCGCTCTAGTTAAAACGGTGGATGATGTTATCTCATATATTCCATTCTCAAAAGCATTTCCCTGATTAATAACCAATACTCTATTTGTAAGTAAAATATCAGGGTCATTGTCCCATACGATTGGTGATAAAAAGTTAAATTCACCGGCAGAAACAATAGTAAGTGTGGCACCAACGCCATTGGTTCCATTATCATAACTCACTGTAGAAGGCCCAGCATTTCCATCAATTAAACCGCTTAATTCACTGAGCGCTAAAGCATGAACTTGATCGTGTGTATGTAAACCCTCTGATAAAGTATCAACGTAACTTTTAGGTACTGCATGATTTGAGTCTGTTGGAGTACCAGAAGGTAAGAACGGGAAATTGTTAGTAAATGTAGTTTGGCCAGATACAGTTAAACTACCAAGTGTTCCCACTGTAGTAATTGCACCGCTTCCAGGCCAGGTTGATAAAGCGGTATTTTCTACGCTACCTAAACCAACTTGAGCAGCAGTTACGCTATGAGGATTAGTTGAATCATTAATGTGAGTTGTTAAATCAGATGAATTAGCTTTAGAACTAAGATCTGTTTCGTTACTATATTTTTCAACATTAAAACCGCCAGCGCCATCATCACCAACGATGTAAATGCCAGCGTCATCACCACTGGCTATACTAAGAACTTGACCAAGATATGCAATAGGATTATTATTAACATAGTCTTGAAGATCTATTAATGAATCATATACTGATGATGTATCAAGTGGCCCGACAAATTGTCGTGTGAATGAAAGAGGAAATTCTATGGATGCCATATTACTATTTATATTAAATTGTTACAGTGTAAGTTGCGCTAGCTTCAAATGGTGAAGGTGGTGTGAATGAATATACTTTATAAGATATGGCGCTAAATCCATTGGCTCCTTCTACATCAACCAGAGTGGGTGATCCAAAAGATCCCTTAACATCTGCATTAAGACCTTCTGCATAAAGAACACTAGTAACATTTCGAAGAGTATTTGGGTAAGAGAAATTAACACTTACTGCACCAGCAGGAATGTTAATTGTGAAAGACGAGCCATTCCCTGGGTTTAAAACACTATTAGATAAAGCTCTTATACCAGCACTAGTATTATCACTGAGGTTAGTTCCATAAAAAGCTCTTCGTCTTCCATTTACGGTTAGCGACTTCACCACGCTTCCAGCTGGCAGTGGGCTTAAATAATTGCTGCCCACGCTGTCAAGTGGTTGCGGGCCTTCTGCGTAATCAATAGAAACATTAAAAGTATTAGCACCATCTGTAATTACAACAGCAGGTTGACTTAAAGTAGATCCGCCCTGTGTTGTTGTAATTATAGAAGTTCCACTAAATTCGTATGAGTTTGCTGCCCCGGCTCTGTTTGCTTGCTTTAGGCCTGGATCCCAAATATTATCAGTGAGAGCTCCGTTAATTGCGCCTGCATTAAAGCCGGCCGATAGATTAATTCCCGTTGTACCAGCTTCTACTGATGAGGCTAGATTATCAGTAAGGGATGCAGAGGGGTTTACGAAAGTTGGAAAATATGTTTGTTTCAATAACTGCTCTACAAACTCTTGCAAAGTCGTGCCGCTTGTAACAACATCAGCCGTTGAAATACTTCCAACATTAACATCAGATGTAACATCAGCGGTTAAATCACCTCCACCCACATCACCTATAGCAGCATCAACTTCTGTTTTAGTATATGTAGTTAATTGATCTGCTTTTAAATTTAAAGCAGTTTGAGTTGCTGTACTAACTGGTTTATTAATATCAGATGTATTATTAACATTTCCTAAACCAACTTGAGTAGCAGTTACGGTATGAGGATTAGTTGAATCAGAAACGTGATTAGATAAATCAGATGAATTTGCCTTTAAATTTAAAGCAGTTTGAGTTGGTACAGATACGGGTTTGGTTGCATCAGATGTATTATCTACGTTACCAAGTCCAACTTGAGTAGCAGTTACGGTATGAGGATTAGTTGAATCAGAAACGTGATTAGATAAATCAGATGAATTGGCCTTTGAATTTAAAGCAGTTTGTGTTGCTGTACTAACTGGTTTATTAATATCAGATGTATTATCTACGTTACCAAGTCCAACTTGAGTAGCAGTTACGGTATGAGGATTAGTTGAATCAGAAACGTGATTAGATAAATCAGATGAATTTGCCTTTAAACTTAAAGCAGTTTGTGTTGGTCCAGATACGGGTTTGGTTGAATCGGCCGTATTATCTACGTTGCCTAAACCAACTTGAGTAGCAGTTACGGTATGAGGATTGGTTGCATCAGAAACGTGTGCGGTCAACGCGGTTTGATCTGCTTTTAAATCAAAAGTAATATCTGAAATTTCTTTTACAACTCCAATAATATTTTGAGTTCTATCACCACTAATTTTAGGGCAAATTATATAAAGTTCAGCTGTTGCCTTTGGTATAGAATAAACTTTAGCTACATCTATCTGGCCACATATTAAAGTTGTTTTTGAATTATCAGTATTACAGTAAACGGCCATAGTATTACTGCCTATTGGAGATGCAATAATTTCCCCGCATGTTATATCAGTTTTTGCATTTCCATCTAAGCCAAATAAGTAAAACGCGAATGAGTTATCGCCTGTAAGATTTACTCTGCCAAAAGTTAAATTACCGTCTTCATCACTTTGATATCCTTTTGCGTCAGTTGGAATATAAATCTCGCCAATATTTACTTTACACCTGTTAATACTCTGTTCAGACCTAATACCAATGCCACCGGTTTGTGAACCGGCTTCACCTCGCATATCTAAAGTATTAGCAGTATAGTAAGAATTTGTTGCATTAACAAAATTAACTAAAGTGGAGCCAGGTGTGTTTGTGTCGGCATAATGAGTATCAATAACACAGGATGAATTATTACCAATAGTAAGGTTTCCAATAAATGTTGATGTTGGCGCAAACACGTGAATGTTATCTGAAATGTTTACATTTCCTTCAAAGTATCTGCCACCATCTAAAACATCAATTCTTACACTTCCTACAAACCCTGGTTCAGCTATTAAAGTTTGCGCTGCATTCACAGCACTGGTTATTGTTAATTTTGCATCATCAATATTTAAACCCTGGTTAATATTATTACCAGTCTTAGAAACATATATAGAATGAGTTTGGTCAGTTAATTCTACTGGGCCACCTGTTCCTGTACCACCCTCAATATCTGCAGCTACCCATGTTTGAGAATCTGTATCATAGAGAATACCTTGGCCCTGCGCCGGCGGATTTGAAAGAAAATCAACATCAATTAACTGTTCTAAAGAAACATCATGCGGATTGGTTTTACTTAAGGCATGACTGTTTAAAGCTGTTATTCCACTTGAATTACTAGCAATAGCCGAGTTGACAGTAGATGCAAAATTCTCGTCATCGCCAAGAGCCTCAGCCAATTCATTAAGAGTATTTAATGCACCGGGCGCGGAATCAATTAAATTAGTAACTTTTGTATCAACTTCTGTTTTAGTATATGTAGTTGATTGATCTGCTTTTAAATTTAAAGCAGTTTGAGTTGGTCCAGATACGGGTTTGGTTGCGTCGGCTGTATTATCTACGTTGCCTAGTCCAATTTGATCGGGAGCAACTTGATGAGGATTGTCTCTCCTAAGTGCATGCGAATCGGGTACTGGATCGGTATTATCGCCCAGCCCCAAGTCCGAAGTCTCACTAATAACACGTGGGCTAACTTCGAAGATACCTTCTAAAACTCTAATTACTGTGCCGCTGTCACTGAAAATCTCAGCATCATAATAATACCGCCCGGCCTTCATAGCAGCGGTTTCTTCTGAGGTCAATGATAAACCTATAAGACCATCAGCTTGATCAATATAATCACATGAAAGGTTTACTCCATATTCGGATTTATAAGTTTTCCTAACTTGTCCTCTAACATTGTAGCCGGTACAATCAAAAGCAGAGCCGTCTTTGTTTTCAACATTGACGGCTACAGAAAAAGTGCTGCCTTTGTCGGCATGCAAATCGATATTGGTTGACATAGTATTATTTATATTATAAGTGAATTAATATATCAACGTCACCTTTGATATAATATTATTTATCAAATATAATGTTCCTTCAAACTTTTCATAATAGCTTCAGCTCCAATAATTTTATCACCGTTTATTAACACTAATGTCGGCACACTTTTAATTTTATTTTCAATAAAAAAGTTTACATCTTCAATAGAATCTTTATATTCTATATCGATACCTTTCTTTTCAAACTCACTTTTTAAAAGTTTACAAGGACCGCAAAATTTACTTGTTGCTAATATTAAAGTTTTCATTACTCTTCTTCCTTTGATTTTATATCTGCTTTGGCTTTATTAGCTAAAGTGTTTTGAATACCAACATATGCTTGTTCAATTTGATCGCGTTGCATTTTTGATAAACTACTGGTTTTATTTTTAATGAATTCATATTCAGCTGAGACATCAATCATTATTTCTTTTTGAAATTCATCTAACTCTTCCTCGCCAACTTCATTTAATATACCAAAAGCTAAGCGACGTTTAAAGTGGTAATCTGGTTGATTTATATTTGTTTGTTTCATTATGATTTCTTTTTAATAGTTTTTCTTTTAGTGGTTTTCTTTTTAGTAGTTTTCTTTTTAGTCTTAATAGGCTTAACTTCGCCCATTGTTTCTTTTTCTTTTAACCTAGCAATAACAGTTTCGGCATCCATCCAAACATCTTTATCTTCGACAAGCTGTGAAATTTCATTTGTAGTTAGAAACCCTTCATATGCGTGCCTTAGTAGTTTCTCAGTCCACTTTCTTTCATGCATTACGCCGTGATAAATTTCTGCGCCCTTTCCAACAACTCCACCTGAATAGTTATGGAAAAGAAACACACTATGATCGGTTACTGTAAACTCATCACCCATTAAAAATAGAAGAGTCGCAGCTGACATACATGCGCCTTCAACACACATAACAACTGTTGCTTTAGTCTCTGAAAGAACTTGCATAAATTGAATCGTTGTAAACAAATCCCCACCTGGGCAATTAATATGAAAGCGAATAATATCAGATTCACGTGCTGCACGAATTCGTTGAAACCAATCAATATAATCTGAGGCTGGTCCGATCTGAGATGAAATATAAAAATCAGAAATTGTACCATAGTCAGTAACAAATGGATCGTTGCGTCTTTGGACCATCATATCTTTTAACGACGGCTCACTCTCATTTCTTTTATTGTTATCGGGTTGTATCATAATAGTTTTGTATAGTTTCAATTAATTGTTTTGTATAGTTATCGCGTTTTTCTTTAAACACGATTGGTGTGGGCGAGTCATCAACTGCCATTAGAATAACTGTTTGTGTTACGGGGATTCCGGTTCGTTCTTCAAACATAATAGCGTAAGCAGATGCTTGCATGAAGTAACTAGTAATATATTCTTTCTTTTTAGCTTGCCTCGCGGTTTTAAAATCAATGATTGAAAGCTTGCCATCAAACTCAGCGATACAATCAACACGACCCGCAAGTTTTAAATGATCAGAATAAAGAGCGCCTTCCTGTAAATATATATTAGTTACTCTTTCATCAAGAACTGGACGAACCGCATTAAACAATGCTTTAACGTTTGGCATTTCATTTGGCGCAAACCAATCTTCTTCGTTATTAAGATATTGCTCAATAGCTTCATGCATTGCAGTTCCTCGAGTGCAAGCATGTTGACAAATTCGATTAGCTTCTTCTTCGCCTACTCGTTTCTTCCAAGCTTCGATTCCTTCTTTACTTAAGGAACCGAGAACGGTTGTAATACTTGGATATGCCGTGCCTTCTGGAGTTATATATTTTCTACCAGATGTTTTAGTTTCGCAAACCAAATCGTCATAACCAATTGAAGTAGGCAAATGATTAAAAGTAGTACCTCTAATTGGTTTTGATAATAAAGATCGTAGCGACATTATTTAGTTTCAATAGTGGATTTTTTACCTGCTCCCTTTTTAATAGATTTAAGCACGTCATTCCATTCTCCACCAGCTCTTGTAATAGGGCTTTGAAAACCTTCATATGAAACACGAACCGCGGTTGGAACTCTTTTAACCTGTCCTTCAACTCCGCATTTTGGGCAAGGTTCGCTTAAAGGGATATCTCTATCATCTACAGGATAACGAGCATCCCAGCGTTCTTCACAGCTTAAACATGTATATTCATATGTCATATTATTCTGCAACTAACTTTAAATTAGGAAATGCCTTTTGAACTGTTGACAAAGTAATACCTTTATATAGACTTTTAAGATCTTTATCTTTCATTGCAATTAGAATCTCTGCATCTTTTGGATGAACTGATTCCAATAATCTAATAAGGCCTGCTTCTTTTTTAAAAGTAGGAACTCGTTTATTTTGTGCTACTAGATTTTTTAATGATGAAATTGATTTTTCAATAGATCTATATTGTTGCCCAGGGACATTGCTTTCATCTTTCTTATAAGGAGGCGCTCCTTCTGGAAAATCAAAAGTAATATCTTCTCTAAAGTTAACTTGAAGAATTGTCTTCAAAGCAAAAGTTGCGTCTTCTTGTAGGATTTTAACTCGATCTTTAACATTATTAGCCGCCTGAACTTTTTCAAGAGTTTCATACGGTAAACGAGTTACAAATTTTTTCGATGTTTGGTTTTTCATAGTTGTTATATTATTTTATAAAGAATTCATCAGCACAATTTACGAGCTGGTTGCATCTATTTTGAATTAGATAATTCAGTATCTTTGAATTATCATTTTTTTGGTTTTCTTCTTTTTGATACTCGGCTTGGATATCTTGCACTACTTCGCTGGGAATCTTTGATAGGTCAATCATAGTTTGGTTACGTATGTAATTCCTATATGTATTTTCGTCAAGGACATCTTTTAGATCTTTAGTCTTTGATTCTTCATGCCATTTTTTAATCTTAACTTTACTTAAAGGAGTTTGGCGTTTTGCTGTAACAAAAGTATCATCGCTTGATAGAACGTTTGGAACGCCGTCACCAGCGTCGCCTCTAAGAACATGCTCGAACAAATACATCGCAGGAGAAGGATCGGTAACTGCTTTCTTTTGGCCTGGGCTAAACTGTTTAACATTTGAATATTTCTGCAATTGAATAAAGTCTTTATCAGAACTAACAATCATTACCTTTTCATGTTTACCAAACTCCTGAGTGCTTTCAACAAGTGTAGCAATAATATCATCTGCTTCTGCACCATTAACATGAACCACAGGATAAGGGAAAAACTCTATAAGCTCTTGTTTTACTTTATCAATCATACCAAAAACTTCTGTCCAATCAATATTACTTTTCTCTCTGGTTTTCTTACGGGCCGCTTTATATTCTGGATAAACCGATTTGCGCCAGCTTCTATGGTCGCAAGCAATAACCATCTCGCCATATTCTGATCTGTATTTTACATTATACATCCTTAATGAATTAAGAATAAAGTGGCGAATCATGGATTCATCTAAAGTATTTGCTGGTTGAGAAAATACGGAGGCGATTGATATTGCTGAGAAGTCGATAATTATCATATATGGTTAACTTTGTTATTAATAATATTATATACTAAAATTGAGGCTTTGTAAATACTATTGTTTCAGTATTTTCACATGAGAATGATGAATACGGCAACTTATTATGCCATTGTGATAATCCTCGCGTAATAAAACTTCTCTATCAAATTGTTCCTTTGTTTCCATGTAGGAGAGTTCTCCTGCTCCTTTACATAAGTGCAGTATCTCTCTTTTGACAGAATCTAAGCCATTCTCTTCTATTAATTCTTTAACAGCTTCACTTGATCCACAGTAAGTTTTCCAATCAGATTCCTTTAAAGATCTGCGCTTTCTTTTCTTTCCTTTTAACGGAGGACGAGTCACCTTACTCCAAAACCGTTTTTTTCCGATATATTTCATTCCATTATCGAAAGTTACTAGATAAACAAATCCAACATAATCCTCGATCATCTCAGTTGTAAATTCTTTATCGTTATATAACCACATTCTAATTTATATATACAACATTATAAATAACATTAATATGATCCCGTTTAAAGATTTTATCAAAGAGGAAGAACAAAAGTTTCAACCACCGGCTGGAGCAGTTGCAGCAGCTAAAAAGGCTATTGAGTGGAAAGAGAAATACCCCAATGAAGTTAAAGCAATGACTCGCACTGGATGGGTAAGAGCTCGCCAACTTGCTGATGGAGATGAGATCTCTTATGATATATTAAAAAGAATGGCATCATTTAATAGGCATAGAAAAAACTCTAAAATTTCCCCTGAAAAGAAAGACCGCCCATGGACAGATAATGGATATATGGCCTGGCTTGGTTGGGGTGGCGATCCTGGTGTTGATTGGGCAATAAAAATGTCAAAGAAAACTCGTGAAGCTGCAGATGCTGAAAAGGATTAGCTTTTATAAATAACTATACATAAATTAACTATACATAAATATAATAAACAATGAACCTATCAAATAAAAATGAAGCTTTAGAAAATGTTGCTAAAGCAATTCTCGAAGGCAACACTATTGAAATTGAAGAAACTCTTCAAGAAGTTAACGGTGACGCCTATCGTTGGGAAGATATTAATAACGCTCTAATGCAAGCGGGCTTTGGGCCAAAGGTTATCATTAAAGTTTTAATGAAGCTTAAAGGTAAAAAGATTAAAGAAGGTGTTGAACTTGATGAAGCTACTAAAATTAAAGCTTGGACTAGTGGCGGAAGAACTGCCAATGAATATGCTGAACTAACACAATTTGCTGGTCCAAAGGATCTTGAAGATAAAATTGGTACACGTAAAATGGTACAAATTACAATTGGCAAAAAGTATATTGAACTTAATATGTCTGACGTTGACGTTCTACAAAAACTTTTAAATAAGATCAAATGAACTTATCAAATAGAAATAACAGTCTTGAAGAAGCGGCAAAGGCAATTATGAGTGAGAATGCAATTATTCATAATGATTTTCTTAATAAGAATCTCGGAAAGGAATTGGATCTTACAATTTCTAGCGTTTCACAAGTTCAAAGATCGCCTGGTAAGTTTGGTAAAGCCTGGGTTATGACTTTCAAAGGGTATGACAAGAAAAACAAGAGCGGTATGAAAGCCGAATTCGGTTTTGATCCAAAGCTTAGCAAGAAGTATAAAGCAGGAGATAAAGTTAAAGTAGTTCTAAGTAATAAACCAAACTATCCAAACATTACTTCAATAGAAAAAATTTAATATATGAATCTATCAAATAAAAACAAAAGGCTTGAAGATGCGGCTAAGGCGATTCTTGAGGGTAAACCCATTAAAGAAGAAGCAAAGGTTCTGCTTGAAAAAACCGAATTGGCTGGATGGGAAGATGGAGGAACACATGCAAACTCCACATTTAAGCTTCTTGAATTTATTGGCCCTGATGAATTGGAATCAAAGTTAGGCACTCGTAAATGTTTAGAGATTGAAAAGGTTAGTGAAAGCCGCACATCTGGTTCGGCTCGAAGAACATTCATGAGCTTAAACGCAAATGACATTAATGAATTAAGAGAGTTTTTAGCAGAATACTCAACAGAAAAAGACGAGCCAAACCTTAAGTAAGATATACATTTAGAAAAACACCCGCTCTGAATTAAACCAGTGCGGGTGTTTTATTTTAAATGGTGGAGGTGCCGGGTATCGCGCCCGGGTCCGTTAGCCGAAACTAGCGTCGAATTCTTTTACACCCCCTTTTTATTTATTTTTCTTTGGTCTAACACGGAGACTTTCAAGTTCACGAATCTCTTTTAAAATATCAACGAGCTTAGCTTCGCTCTTTTCAAGCTCTGATGATAGCTTTGTGTTTTTATATTTGTAATATTTTGAATCCCACTTAAGGCATTCCAAACGGTCAAAAATATACTTTTGTTTTAGCTCTTCTATCTTTTCCATATTATTATATTAATCTGGAACAACTGCTAAGATTTCTTCGGTGGCGAATTCGATCTCATCGCCATCACAATCTGTTCCATAAAAGCAGCCGTTTCCGCAATTCTCATTAACGATAATTTGCATACCGTTAACCATCACAGAATCACCGGCCTTAATGTTTGTAGTGTAATTTGTTTCTTTCATAATTAAAGTTTAATTAGGTCATTCAATACATATTCGTTTCTTCCAAACTTGCGTTGGATAAACATGATTCTTGTCTTTGGTGAGTATGTATTCTTAAAAGTGATTCCTGTTTCGCCTACTTTAATAACTGAGCCAAAGTTAGTTTTATCTCCCTTTTGAAGTTCAAGTTTAGCAATATTGGCTTTCAGTTTTTCGAATTTAGCGCTGGTTGTTTTTTTCATAATATAATTAATGGTTTTTATTTTTGATTTAGTTTATTTCTTAGTTCTTTACACTCTGTATTTAAATTGTGAATAGCGTAATTGAACTTTTCAATAAGTTCGTTGTGGCTTTTAATTAAGGTCCAAAAGTTTTCCTCAGTTAGTTCTGGGATACTCTTTACCTTTCCGTCGATTTCAACATTCTGTGAGTGAGGAAACTCAGTTAATAGTTTTTGTAATATTATTGATTTCATCTTAAAAAATTAGTAATATTAATCTTACTACCCAGTACCAAAAGATGGCGCAGACTATCGTCATAAGGGTGATTCTTATTAAATTCATGTCTTATCGAAAGTAAACGTAAACGTCGCAATGTGAGGCAAGTGAAACTGGGCAGAACGATCGCGTCTGTCCTAGGAAGTTGCAGCTTCTTTTATAATTGGGGTTATTCTCACCCCAACGGCCTTGACATTTTACATATTGGTTAGTCCCATAGAATGATTTTCTGAACGTAGCCAGAGATTTCATATCTTCTTCATTGTCCATCTCTACAGTAAATCTGTAGCAGTGAGTGCGATTTGGTTTTGTTGTCATAATATATTGGTTGGTTGTAGTTAGGCTGCGCAGGCGATCAAAAAGATGAATGATGCGGCGAGGATGAGAATGGCGGTAAAAAGTTCGGCTATATGAATCATGGTCGTTTTGGTTATTAGTGATCGCGATCGAAAATCACCTTGCCATTGAACTCCAGCTTTTCGTAGGCCATGATTGGACACCCGCAGGTGCCTTCGAATTTGCGGGAAACGATACCCTTAAGGCTGCATGCCTTCTTTGGGCTTTTTGAGAAGCAGACGACGGTCTCTGTGCCGCATTCCCAATCGCCTCCAAGTGAAGGGGGATTCTGCTGATGTTCGGTGTAAGTATATTTGTACATTTTGTGGTGGTTGATCGGGTTGGTTGGTGTCCCTCTCTGTAGTTATATTATACCATAAAAAGGCACATTTGTAAATAAAATAATTCACAAAATGCACATTTTACTCTACAACTCCCTTAGAATAAGGGTTTGAAGACCAAAAAATATTGGGATATTATACCCCAGCTTTCCTTAAAATAAGAGGAAAATGCATTTATTGATCAAAATCACCAACCATATCGTCATGAAGGTGAGATCCACAGAATGGGCAATGCTCAGGTTCATGGCATTCGGTTAAGTCATTGATGTCTTCGTCGGTGTCTTCTACTCCTGAATAATAGATCTCAGCGTGATCGTCCCAAAAGACGTCATATGAAATTTTACACTTGATGCACCTATATTTGTCTGTCATATTATCCTTCGCACGTTTTACATGTCATCAACGATCTAGCTAGTTCCTGAGCAGGGTTTGCACTTCGTTGATAGTACATACCTTTAATCCCATTCTCCCATGCAAATATCATTAGTTCGTTTACGTCCTTAGGTTTCGCTTTAGGGTGAATCATAATATTTAAACTTTGTCCTTGATCAATAAATTGTTGGCGTTGAGCCGCCTGAAGAACAATTTCTCTTTGGCTAATTTCTCCAAACGTTTTAAACACGTCCTTTTCTTCTTCGGTTAATCCTTCAATATGTTGAACAGATCCACCATGCTCCAAGATATCTTTCCAAACTTGAAGAGTATCCATACCTCTTTGCCTTAATAGTTCTTTTAGATGTGGATTCTTATATGTGAATTTACCCTTAGCCAAATCCTTTGTAAAGTAATTACTATTAAGTGGTTCAATACTTGGACTTGTTTGTCCAAGAATAAAACTAGAAGAAGTTGTTGGAGCAACCGCCAATGTCGTTGAATTTCTTTTACCATAACCTTCAAGCAGTTTAGGTTCGCCATATATCTCAGCAAGTTCGGCAGTAGCTTTATCAGCTTTTGTTCGAATTGTTGACCAGACCTGAGTATTATGTAATTGAGCTTCAAGACTTTCAAATGCAATCATTTTAGATTGAAGATAACTATGCCATCCAAGAACGCCTAATCCAAGAGCTCGTTGGTTTTTAGCAAACCTTCTAGCGCAATCCATAAATGGCATACCCTCAGTTTTATCAATGAACTCTGTCATTACCGAATCAAGAAAATAGATCAGTGTTTCAATAGCGTCAGTCTCTTGAATCTCATCCCATTTTTCTAAGTTCAATGAACTAAGGTTGCACACAAAGCTTTCATCCTTATCAGTGCTTAAGTAAATTTCATTACAAAGGTTACTTGCGTGGATGCGTTTATCTTTATCTTTATAAACTTGTGGTTTTTGATTTTCTACGTTATCCGTAAAGAAGATATATGGATAACCACTTTCAAAACGTTTCTTAATAACCAATCCCCAGATACGACGTTTCTCTTTGTCGCCTTCAAGCATTGTTTTCATGAAGTCATCTGATACACAAACGCCAATTGACATATCTTGAATCTCATGACCATCACTTCTAATCTTAAGAAACTCTTCAACATCTGGATGATCAATTGGAAGGTATGCCGCAAAGGATCCACGACGGACATTTCCCTGTGATACGACATTCATCAACTTATCATATAGTTCCATGAAGTGAACGGCTCCTGTGCTTGTCCCTTGATCCTCACCAATCTTAGCTCCTCGTCCACGTAATGCGCCAAAGTAAGCAGAAGTTCCTCCGCCATGTTTTGTCATCATGGAGATTTCAGCAAGCTTATGGCCTGTTATAGATTCAAGAGTATCTTCAATATAAGATCCAAAACAACTAATAGGTAAACCACGAGTTCTTCCAAAGTTACTCCAAATAGGGCTCGAAAGAGAATAAAATCCTTTATGTAAGTAATCTTCAAATTTAAGAGCAAACCCTTTAATACCTAAAAGTGTTTCAGCGTGAGTAGAAATATCACGCATCCTTTGCTCTGGTGTTTCGCCCTCAATTAAGTAACCTCTTTCAAGAAATTTACGAGAATCTTTATTAAGCCAATCGATGTTTAATTCGTTATCAATCATTTGTTAAATTATATATACATATTAAAACAAGTCATCTTCATCAAAAGATTGGCTCTTTTTAGAATATTCAACAGGTCTGCTATGGAAGAAGTCAGTCATATTATTACCATGAAGTTCTTCTTCAAACCACATAGTAGATTCAAGCAATTTTTCGTCAATTTCAAATGGCTTTTGAAAACCAATATCGCCCATGCTTGCATTAATTCTATTCTTAATAAACTCTTTTAGAATTGGAGCAGATAAACCTTCTTCGTCAATACCATTAACGACCCAATCAATAATTTTGGATTCGGCTTTAAACGCTTCATGCGCTGCAGCAACAATACGCTCTTCAAGTTCATCATCAAATAACTCAGGAAGCTCTTCACGAATGGTATTAATAATTTTCATACCAACCATTGCGTGGATACGCTCTTCATTACGAGTATATTTTACTTGTTGATCAGTGTCTTTTAAAACGTTTCTATAACGAGCAAACCAGTTAATAACGTAGAATTGAGAAAACAACGAAACGTTCTCAACAAACAAAGTAAATAATGTAATAGCATATAAGTATTGCTTCTTACTATCTTTATAGAACCGGTGAGTATATTTCTTAAGATAATTAACTCGGCCTTGAATAAAATCCAATTTAAGATTCTCTTCAAACACATCCTCCATATCTAAAATAGAAATAAGACGTTCATAAGCATTGTTATGAATAACTTCAGTGTTGGCCATAACATACCCAAGATCTTGAAGTGATGGGTGTGGAAGGTTCTCTCCAAGCTTAGCCCAAAATGTTTTTACAGCAACTTCAATTTGACCAATCGCGCTTAGATCACGAATAATAATTTGTTGTTCTTGTTCGGTTAGGACTGTTTTAAATTGATGGATATCACTTTTAAAACTAAATTCTTTGTCGGTCCAAAAGCCGTTGTGCATGCTTTCAATAAAGGCTTCGGTCCATGGATAATGATTAGGTTTTCTGCTTACCTGCTCATCAAAGATTGTGGGATTGCTCATTTAGGTTACTATAGTTTTGTGGTTTTGTGCTTATTACAGGCACGGGTTGATTTCGTTATGATAGTATAATTATATCATAACTAAGCGATTTGTAAATAACAAACTGTGGTTATTTACAGACCGTTACTAGAACGACGTCGAATTGCTCGAAGTGCGCCTGATTCTGAACAGCGTAAAACTATAGTATTTTTTGAATGCTTTGACGCATAATCATAAATTGATTTGTGTGTTTCGTTGTCCATGTTTAAAAAGCGGGCCCATCTTTCGAACTTCTTACGTCCACTTCTAAATTTTTCAAAGCAATCCGTATCAACATCAAAAATTTTCCAATTATCACCTTGGTTGTATTGATTATATGAGCCTTTCTTAGAAGGTCCTCCGTTGGTTGTTGCTGTAGTAGATGTCGTCATGCTTGGCGTATCTTCGTTTGTCTCGTTAATATCCATTTTATATTTTTGTTATGTTGTTAGTGGTAACCAAAACGAATTGGTTGGTTTTATTATCCTTTGCTTTATAAATTGGAATATTAAATATAGTTCCAATCATATTAGTAGAGTTTTCATTAATTGTTAATGTTGTATTACCAACCGGTGTAAGCATATTACCATTTGCAAAAAACAAATCTTCACCTAAAAAATAATTACCAGATTGAATACGGGTGTCTTCAATATCTTCATTTAAATCAATATCAGTTGCTGGATTATAACCAAACGCTTCTTCTAGGAGCTCTCCCATTAATAGCTCAGACATTCCGGTATGTTCCTTAATCAAATATAATCCGGCGGCGTAACTAGCAAGCGTTGATTTACCAAATGGGATTTTATTTAATAACCGTTTAATATTAAAAACCAATTTATGAAACAAGTTATACACTTCCTTTTCCTTAGGAGTCTCTGGCTTTTTAATTACCTTACCATTTTTGTCTATAATACCATTTTCAAAAGCGCCAGTTTTAGTCCAAGGCATGGTTAATAACCTTAAAAATCGTAAGGCAAAAAATGTATCGGCCGCTTTGAATAGGAATCCCACTTGTTTTATATTTTATTTAGTTTTTTTACAACGTATAGATCACATGGAATATTTATAAATTCGCGCTCCTGAATATAGTTTAAGTATAACAAGAACGTTTTTAACGCAGGATGAGATTCTTCGTCCATTTTAAAGAAGCACATTTTAGTTGCAGCCTCGATGTTAAAAACATTATATATTGAAATTATATGATTTAATATTAATCTTTCTTTTAAGTCGCCAGAGTTTTTATATTTGGTAAATAGTTTCTTTACATATTTAAATTTATTCAAATCTTCATAAAATTCGTCAACGTTTAATACTCTTGGATTAGTATAATGCTGCGCTGCATATAATGAGAAATTGTTTAAATTTAATTTTTTATTTTCCTTTGTCATATTAACCTTATATAATTATATATAAGGATTATTAAAGATTAACCAACGATGTCGTTAAGGTCTTTACCGCCCTTTAAAAAGTGGTTGATAGATTCACCAAGTGCCGCAGACTTTAAAGCGGTTACTAACTCAGATTCTTTATTAAAGATAGTAGTTCCAGATGGATCAACCACGAAATATTTACCATCTTCGGTAGAACCAACAAAGATATCAGCCCACTTACCAGCTCGCATTGATATACCAAACAGTTGAGTCAGTTTAAGTTTTTTACCAGAAAGAGAATTAACAACCTTTGTTGTTGTATTATCTACTGGAGCTTCTTTAAAACCGACCTTCTTTAGAATGGAAAGTGTTGAACCAGAAACAGCTTCTTCAATGGATTCTGTAAATGTTAAATCAAGATCTCTATCTTTAATAGCAGAATGGAACATATTACCGCGCTTACCGTTAACACCAAGAGCATCGAAGTTTCCGATTACGGTTGGTGTGCCAGGTTTATCAGAAACGTGGAACATTGCTTTACTCTTATCTTTAAATGTCAGATGGTGTGTTACATTCTTGAATGTAACTTTACCAATATCATCAAGCTTTACTTTTACTTTACCTCTTTTAACATAATCAGCTTCAAGCTTAGCATATTTCTTTTGATCAATTTGAGCTTTACCGCCTAACTTATACCAAAAGGTTTGAGCCATGTTTAGAGTATGGGATACGCTTAAACCAAGATCGGTATACTTGTCTTCATCAAGAGGCTCTCCTTCAAACGAGGTATCTTCAAACTTCTTTTTGTTATCAGCATAATATTCAGCGCTTGCAATTACTCCACCGTTCTTCTTCACATACTTTGAAGCAGCGTCATATGATTTAACATACGTAACCTTCTTAGTATTTAAATCAACGACAACCCAATCGCCTCCAGCTTCTTCAATAGATTCAACCATTTTGGCCCAATCTTTACCATATTTTTTAATAAGCTTTTGTCGAGCAACTTTTAGTTTTTGACCATAAGTAACGCTGACCCTTTCATCTTCGCTCTTGATAATTTCCTGTGCGAGCTTAGTATCTTCAGGCGACATCTTAGCTTCTTCAATAGATTCGCGAGGGTAGTCTGTGTCTAAGTCCGCTTCAATGTCATCCCACATTTTAACAAGAGGAGCAACCAATTTTTGCATCTTCTTAAATTCTGCAGTATAATTACCCTCAGCGGTCTTTTCAACTAACCTGTGAATAGGGCTGTTAGGACGTAGTTGTCTTTCAACTGCAGCAAGGTTATGGAATAAATCAGTAAGCCCTTGGTTTCGACGTTTTGCTTCTTCAATAGATTCTTTTTTATATTGAAAACTAACAGGAACCTCTTCAGGCTTATTGAATTTCTTAACTTCCTTCTTAGCGCTTTGTAATATCTTAATGATTTTATTAAGCTCTTTCATATTAACATCATTACCATTTTGCAAACCCTTAATAAAAGTATTAAGATCTCGTTCTACTCCATATAATTCGTTATTAATAAAATGGCCAGGCAAACGTAAGAATGCTTCTGATAACTCATCAGTCGCTTCATTTAATAGATCATCTAAACTAATACGGAAATCTTCATCCATTTCAATGTCACCCATATCAAAATCAGATCTAAAGATATCATACTTATCATCAAACATAGCATATAACTCATCAAGAGAATTATATGTGGATTCAACAGTATCAGCAGTTTCCTTATCAATCTCTTCAAGAGAAGATGCAGTATCATATAAGTCGTCTGACATTGAAATCATATCTGATAGTCTTGAAAGAACAATACCAACATCAGTATTTTCTGGCGGTTTTGCATCGGCTTCGTTTAATAGGATTTCTAAGCTAGCGTCGCTATTCTCGTCTAAGATAACATTTTTGTTTTCTAAAATATCTGTTAGTTTTTTCATTTTATTTGTTTGTTAAAGTTTCCATTTAAGGTTTAAAGTTGTTTCTAATTCTTCGGCTGGAAGTTGTTCCATTTGCAGGTTTATTGAGTGAGGACGAACACACGACGTCCCAATAAAAATATAGCTAGATAAAATTATAAGTTTAAGGGTTTTCATTAATAGGGATTATATCTGTTATAAAAAACTTTTTAATAGTGGTGCCATCAGCTGCGCTAACGTAATTACTAAAGCGCTCTTTAATAGTATAAGTTTTATTATCCTTTATACTTATAACTTTATCATTTTCATTAAAGATTTCCTTATTGAAAAAACGCTCACGCGCTTCATTTGGATTTATATCAATATGTTTGCGGAAGTTGGTAGATTCTTTTAAACCCATTCCTTTCCTTACTGCATTAAATAACTTTTCAACTTCTTTAAATGTTTTAGGAAGATTTTTAGCAAAGGTTGCAAGGTCATTATTTTCTACAGACTTTCTCATAAGAGTGGCGCTTGAAATCCTTTTACCCTTTCCAGTATCAACAATTTCAATACCGGCAGGAAAATAAAATATACCGCCTTCTTTGTTATATTTCAATAACATATCTTTAAATTCGTTCGCACGATCTGGCCCAACCGCAATAACAAGTTTCTCATAACCATCTGCATAAGCTTGTTTAGCAACATCAAATGGGTTTTTAACCTTTTTGTCTAAGTAAATACTACGAGCGTGTTGAGGAAAAAGCTTTCTAAGAAATTTAATTTTTTCTTCATATCCTAATGGATTCCTTTTAGCGTCCTGCGACTGCGAAGAGTAAATTCTATAATCCGCTTTTTCTTTTTTAGCTGCTGCTGCTAACTCTTTAAAGTTTACGGCGTGTCCAACATGTGGCGGGTTAAAACGGCCAAAGGTAGTCACCAATGTTTTGACTTCCTTTTCTTTAATAAATGTTTTAAATGATTTCATTATTTCTTTTCTGCTGCTTTTTTAGCGCGCTTCTCTTTTTCCTTTTGGATTAATTTTGGTAAAATCTTTTTAGCAATCGCTTTGATCTTACCTTGTTTTTTTGATAGAACCTTTTCAATTCTAGATCTTTCAGAAAAGCTCAACTCATCTTTTGATCGTTGACCCGCCAACTTTTTAAATAAAAGGTTCCTAGCAGCTTTCAAAGCTCTATTCTTCATTACCTTAAGTGTTGGTTTTTTCTTTTCAGAACGACGTCGTCCACGAGCAATAGCCGCTTTGCTTTTACGCATTATCGCTCTACGCTTAATTCGTTGAATAGCAGTTAGCGCTTCACTATAGCATTCGTCTTCGGAATCTTCAGTAACATACGAATTATGACGTTTCATATATCGACGATTTAAGAAGCCCATTTCATCGCCCCAACTGCCATCGGTTGGATCAACAACTTCAAGGTCACGTAAGCGTAAATCCTTTTCTGCTTCTTCAATTTCTGCATCGATTTTTTTTCTCACTTCAGCAGATAATTCTTTATAATGATATAAGTAAACACTATTTTTATCATGCGTCTTACCAGTCATTATTTGACCATTATGCGCATGCTGATCTCCAGCCCACTCTTTACCATCTGCGGTATAGTGTCCTATAGATTTCCATGAGCGGCCTTCAGCCATATCGTTTTTTTGAAATTCTTCCATCGTTTGTTATATGTTATATATATTTGGCCATTTGCTTCGGAATAGGGAAGCCTTTCTTTTGTATAGATTCGGATGCAGCTTTTAAAATAGTCTTCCTTTGTTTCTTATAAGGAAAATCATTACTCATAATAGCATTAAGAGCATCATCAAAAGTTAAAATATCTCTTGCTTTATATTTCTCTCCATATAGGAACTTAACAATATCATCAGGCTCATCAGAAATATCGTTTTTTGTTAACGGTCTAGTGCCTTTTACAATTTTACCAGTTTTTGCACTTAATCGAGTTTGTGTTCCTTTACTTAAGCCTCGTTTAATATCCCACCAAAAGCGCTGCCATGTAACGGCTTCTTTGCTTTCTTTGTCTCTTTCAGTTACTTTAAATCCAGCATATTTAGCGACAGCAAAGTTTAATTCGTTTCTATATAAACCCTTTAGATTGGACTCAAGATATGAAGGACTGTGAAAAGCCCATGTTGCATGTTTAAGATTTTCAACAACCATAAAGTCTACTTGAACAAGTTTATCTGCTTGTAACTTATCGTCATTAACAATTGGATATGCAATACTAACAATACCAATACTACGCATATCTTTATAATCATATCCTAAAGATTTAACTGTAACAACAATAAAATCCATTAGATCTGCATATGTGTCAATCTTATTTGATTTTAAAAGCTCGGTAGCATCAAGAGCAATATCAATATCGCCTGAGGTTTGCTTTGGTCCTTTTTTACCAGTAGAGCCAAGACTCGCTACATGTTTATCTTTAAGTTTAAGCTTTGGCAAAAACTCACTAAGAATTTTATTATATGTAGGAATAGAATTCTCTTGATTAATCGGTCCGACTCCTTTAACAGCATTACCACCTTCAGACAGCTGCCGTTTATTTTCTAAAAATTGTTTATATGCAAGCATTGTATTAGTATTTATTAACGGTTTTTATCAAAGGTTGTGTTCTTAAACTTGTCAGAAATAATTTTAATTAAGGAACCGTCACTTAGTTTAATTACAATTCCTTCGAAATCTTTTCCTAACAGACCGCCATCAACATATGAAAGTATTTTAGCAGCAAGCTTTCGTTGTAGCAGCAAAATCTCATCTTTGATTTTTGTTTTTAACTCACGATCTATATGCTTCCTTGATACCAATACATCATTTAAATTTTTATATTTCTTAACAAGATCGTTGTTTACAATACTCAAATCCGTTTTAATATTAATGTCTTTATCCTTTAAAACAACGGTATTGACATATTTACGTTTAGAATTTGATATCTTGTATAGTTCTTTAAAGATTTCTTTTTCTTTTGGATGTATGTTATTTTCATTATCCATAACGTAAAAAGGAACGAAGGTATAATCAGAACCAAGTTTTTTCTTCTCATAATCAATACGAATAAATCGCATTTTATCAAGTAAATCAATACCAAGCGGAGGATACATAATCTCTCCAACAACCTTAATACCGTTTTTAGTATTATACTTTTTAAGAATGGCATTAACCTTGGAGTCACTCTTTATCATTTTAAAAATATCATCCCACTTGTCTCCCATAAGTGCGGCTTCTTCACCATGCTTAGAAAAACGCTTTCTAAAATCGCCAAAGTTAAAAAATGAAGGCGATGTAGAAGTTTGAGCAAAGAATCGCCCCTTCTCATCTAAACCAATACGAAGAGCTGAACCATCCATCTTCTCTCTGATCTCAGCATTATCCTTTGAAAGAACTCCGCCCATTTCTTTATCAAGGCGTTTTGCAAGTTCAAGAAATTTGAGTGGTGGCATTTTATCAAGGTGAGCAATGAACTGCTTTTGTGTTTTAGCAGCTTCACCAATATATTCTTTAAAGGACTTCATTTATTTAGTATTTATAATTGTCTTTTATTGACAATATGTTTGTTATATAGAATTTTTTCATATTGAGTTGCTTCCCTTTCCCATGGAAGAGTTTCGTATTTAGCTCCATGGTAATATACGGTCCCTTGCCAAACATCAAATTTAGTTAAGAATTTTAATTCTCCAACTGAGAATTGTTTAACGTGTACAAATTCATGAGCAAGTGTTTTAAAAATATTTTCCTTTGTTTGAGATCCGTCGATCTTAACTGTATATTCATTACGAGACCATGACCAGCATTCTCCAAAGGATCCTACTTTTTTAGATAAACCTGAAGATATTGTTATTGTTATATCATACTTGCGTTTACGTGGTAAAAGATCTTGAATAAAAAGAGACGCAGCTTCACGTATTTCTTTTTTTAACTTAGGTTTGTCCAAACAACCATATACCCGTATCCTCTTCATAAAGTTATTTATTTGTATAAATAAAGGTATGGCTCAGTGGAATAGAACTTCTCAAAATTATCTTAATGATAATACCTCGCTTTTTGAGGCGTCATTAGCGGTTGATGAATATGGTAATCCAGTTAAAACATCAAGCGCTTCAGCAGTAAGCGCATTTGGAGAACATGTAAGTGTTCCTATTACGCCGGTATTTCAATTGGATGGTTTATATGGTTTAGATGAAAGACTATTTGAGTCTTATGAATCTGAGAGTGGATCTGCAATAGCCTCAAACACTTTACTAGAATGTAGAACCGGAACTTCATTGGGTGGTTATGGCGTTATTAGATCAAAAAGATCAGTAAGATATAGACCAGGGCAGGGCGCGTTAACACGGTTCACTGCTCAATTTACAGAAGGAGCCATCGGTTATACTCAAAGAGCGGGATTCTTTGCGCAAGAGCAAGCTATACAGGTTGGCTTTGATGGTGATAAATTTGGAGTTCTTTTACAGAATAAGGGTAAAGCTCATATTCATAATATCGTTATTAGTAATTCAGTCACGACACCTGGAAATATTACCGTAACATTAAATGATGAAGATTTTGTTATTGCGGTCTTAGCAGGAGATACTGTCAATGATGTGGCAAGAAAAATACATCATGCTATTATAAGTGATTTTTGGATTTTAGAATATGCTGTTGATAAAGTTTGTTTTTTATCAACCGGGGTTGGGCCTAAAACCGGAACATTTTCTTTTTCTGATACAGATTCAACTGGCGTTACTGCTACTCTTTCAGTTCTTCAAGGTGGCGTAAATCATATTAATAATTGGACATACCAAGAAGACTTTAATGGTGATACTCTTGATGGGAACGGTTTTAGTGGAGCAACATTAAATCCAACTAAATTAAACGTTTTTCAAATTAATTTTAGATGGCTTGGTGCTGGGCAAATTAGATTCTCTATTGAAAACCCGTTAAATGGAGACATGATTGTTTTCCATGAAATAAAATATGCAAATAATTATGATGATGTTCACGTTGATAACCCATCGTTAAAAGTCGGTTGGATCGCGGCAAGTTTAGGCGGAACTGGAACTGATATTTATGTATCAGGCGGTTCTATGTTAGGTGCAATTGAAGGTTTAATAGAAAATACAAAACTGCCAACTGCTGCATCAATTACATATGATGAAAACCCTAACTTATCTGCAGATGATTATCATCATGTATTAACTTTACATAATAGATTAATTTATAAGAATAAAATTAATACTAGAGAAGTTTTATTAAAAACTGTTAATGCGGCTTTCAAAACAAACCCAAGTGGAACGCCTGTACTTGTAGCAATATATTATAATTTTAATGAATTACCTGAGCTTGAGTATAAAACAAGAAGCGAGGAAAATTCATCTGTATATTATTCAGATACTATAGGAAATGTAAGCACAGAAGTTGACAGTAATCTACCCATTTACATGTTTGAAATCCCTGGCGGGGGAAGTTCTTCGATTAATCTTGAGGATCTAAGAATTGTAGTTCCACCAAATAGCAGCATTTCATTTGTCGCGCAATCGACTGAAAGTCTTGCTCGAGTATCTTTGGCCGCGGTTTGGGTCGAAGATTAATTAATGCCCAATCATACACTCAGGAGGTGCGAGACCGCATGAGGTGAGTGCTAGTGCTATAGCTATTAGTATGAATGTTAGTAGCTTCATTTGATACTAATAAAAGGATTTTTCTTTTTACTTCCAGGCTTAATAGAATATTATTTCTCTTTTAAAATAATATACGCGCTGGAATCTGAAGTAGAACTACCAGCGTAATTAATTATCTGAGTAATAAACTTATTTGCCTTTTGGCCGCCTTTTGAAATTAGTTCTAATACATAAAGGCCACCTAGTTTACCGTGGATCCAAATATCAGAGTTCTTACCAAGAGCTGCCAATTTCTCTGTTACTTCTGCATTAGATATGTTCTTATCAGTGATTTGTAATAACTTAGTAAAGTTTTGAACTGCGCGCTTATCGCCAGAAGCAATCTGCTGGGCTTCCTTTTTTATTTTTGTATTCTTAGGAAGTTCTTTTCTATAAATGCGTTTTGCCGCATCTGACATAACACCCCAAGATGCGCCACCGCCTCGAGCGCCTTTGCCTTTAATTTCAACTTTATGAGATCCAAAGCCACTGTTTGCTCTTATATCAAGTTGACCACCAATGTAAGTAATATAATTAGTTTTACTAGTATACCATTCACCTCTAACTAAAGCTTTAATATGAGCTCCTACAAATTTATAATCTTCAGTTTCTGGAGGCCGCGAAACATTTTTTTCAACGCCCTTTACTCCTTTAGAAACTTTCTTTAATGAAATACCAACAAGTCTACGTTGTAAATATAAATCAAGAATGTCGTCATTAAAATGTTCAACCGTATGAGTTTTTAATTCCGATACTTTAAAATCGTCGTCTGCTACCCAGATATCGCCAGGATTCCATTTATCATCAGTCAATGGTTTAAAATCGTTATTCTTAAAAGCATTATTCTTAGCGCTATAAATGGCTTTCATAAGAGAATCATCTCTGTGAAAGGACATGCCCTTTTCAATAATACGATCTTTAATTGCATATTGAGCAGTTAAGTAAGAAGACGTTTTCCAACTTTCATCAATACTTAAAATTTCCTTTAAGGAGGTTTTACCAACACTTACTTTTTTAAATGCTTTAGTTAATACCTCGTCAGTAAAACTTTCCATTGGTTTATCATAACCAATATCAAGCATTGCTGCCATCCATACGCATTGAGCAGATTCGCCAATGGCAGTATTCTTTGTGCCACCGCCTGCGCCAGAACCACCACCAAATTCAGGAGTTTTTAATAAATCTGAAGAAGAAACCTTAGTTCCGCCTTTCCCAATTAATTCAAATGCCTTACCGTCTTTTCTAAATTGCTCAATAGAAGCTAAAGCTCCAACAGAGTCAACCACTTCAAACTTACTACCATTTGATAATGTTAGTGGTTCCTGTTTTCTAATTTTATTAGCAAGTATTTCGGTACGAGCCACTCCTGCGTTTAGTCCGCCCGTTGCAGGCTTCTTTAATTCGCGCGGAGTTAATTTAGTTCCCTCAATGAGGAATGTTTGAAATGATTTCATTTATTTTATTAAGCGTATAGCTCAATCATACGAGCTAGTTCTTTATCAGCTACAGCAACTCCTGCTTTTAAAGCTCCAGCGGCCATATTTAAACCACGGGATAGCTTACGAAGGTTTGATGATTGTTTACTCTTTCCTTTTCTTAATAGATTAACTACTCGTTTACGTTCTGTTAAATCAAGATTAAGCCCGTCTTCTAAAGTAATCTTACCGACGATCTTATCCATGAAGTCGTAAATTTCGCCTTCGGTTGGATCAATATCAATAATAAATGCGCGGGTTCTTAGTGCGCCATCAGGATCAAGTTTGTTCATCTTAAGGTTAGAGATAAAGATGATCTTACCAGTAAATTCAAAGTAACGTGGAATTAATCCAGCATCAAGGATTTCATCGTCAGTCATTTCATCAGGCTCTGCAACATTCTTACCCATCTTGTTCCAAACGAGTTTACGAATCTTTTTGGTATCGGTTGCAGCTTTTAAAAGGTTACGGCTTTCTTGGTCTTTAAGAGCATCGTCAGAATCATCAAAGAAGATAATATCATTCTTATATTTAAATAAGAGGGAATACATACCAGCGGCAGAAGCAGAACCAGTGTTCTTAAAGTAACCAGCTCCATCTCTATAACCCATTTCACCAAGAATCTTTTCTGTAGTAAACGTTTTACCAACTCCGCCACGCCCAGCAATAAAGATTGCGTTCGCTGCGCCATTAATGGTTAGTTTCAATAGATTCTCAAGATCTTCTAACTGAGCTTCAAAACTTAATCGTTCTCTATCATTTAAAAGCTCATCTGCATTTGAATTATCAGCATATGTTTCTTTAGCACTCCCTTTAGTTACTTTACCTTCGTTAGCGCCAATCATTTCAAGAATTTTAGATTTATCTTTCTTGATCTTTTGTACTTCTGCAGGCTTACCGCTAAATACATATTTAACGCCTTGCTTGGTAATGTTCTTTGGATATACTTCTTCAAGAGCTTCGAATACTTTAACTCCAGCACTTTTATATTTCCTATAGATCTTCCCTTTTGAAAAGTTAGGAGTAACAATCATATCAACAATATCATCAAACATTGCTGGAACATCATTACCAGCGGCTTCTTTTAAAAGAATGGAATCCGTTCCATATGCGTATCCTTCATTTAAAGGAACTCCATCTGGAATAGTATAAACTACTTTACTGTTTGAACCTTTGTTATTAATGATTTCAGCAACAATAGGAAGGATTTTAACAACGCTTGTCATATTAGCAAACTCAACTCGTGTTGATGGTTTACCGTCTCCTAACCAAACATCAAATCCGGTTAATGCATTCGTTTGAGCTCTTGTTGAAGAGAAGTTTAATCGAACAGAGATTCCATTCTTATTAGCGAACAAACGTAAACCAAATCCTTTACCAGCAGATCCTTTATATTGCTCTAGCTCTGGCATTGCGAAAAGGTTTAAACCCGTCTTCTTTTTTAAATACTTAATCATTAAAAAGGTAGCTTTCTCAATAGAGCCTGATGAAATACCTTCGGTTAATACGAAATCCTTGAATCCTAGTTTGTTAATATCCATTTAGTGTAATAGTAATTTTAGTTATTTATAAAGTTTCAAACTTTAAAACCAGAGAAGTCTGCGTTCTTACCAATGTTATGCATGGCATCACTATTACCAACTTGTGCTCCTGCTATTTTAGAATCATCTAATATATCTTGAGTTGGGTCAGCAACATCATATAAACGCATCTTAGATTTATCTACTCCAACGACAAACCGTTTATTATTACTTGGATCATTATAACGATTCTTCAATTGCTTTACCATTATTTGATTCATTCCTTCTAACTGTTCATTACTAATTAAAGCAATCATTAAGTCAGCTGTGGCAGGTAAGCCGAAACTTTCTGATGTATCAGTTAAGTCAACATCGGAATTATTAAACCCAGAACGAGTAACCTGAGTAGCACTCCAAATTGGAACATTACACTCAACTGCTAAACCACGAATTTCTTCAGCAATACTTTTAATTAAAGAATATGTATTAACGCCTCCGCTTAAACCTTTAATTCTACTACTAGCACAAATGTTTAGATAATCAATAAAGATAACATCTGGTACAAATTGTTTCTTCATTTTAAGCTCTGTTATCAAAGCTCTGAAGTGACCAACATGAGCTCCAGCAGTTGGGTATTCTTTAATAATCAACTGACCTTTAACTTTATCAGAAACTTTCTTTATTTTAGAATTAAAGTTTTCACGGGAAAGCGTATCAAGTTGATCAATCCTTACATCAAACAAATTAGCATCAATACGTTCAGCGATACGCTCTTCAGCCATTTCCATTGTTATATAAAGAACATTCTTTCCTTGAGAAATTCCATCTGCAGCAAGGTGGCACATAGCCAAACTCTTACCAACACCAGTTCCTGCAAGGATAATGTTTAATGTTTTATTAGGTAAACCACCGCCGGTGATTTCATTAAACATTGTTAAATCAAATGGTAGCTTTTCTTCATCTCTATTATAAAAATCAAATCGAGAGTCAGCATCGCCAATATAATCATGGCCAACAGCCGTATCAAATGTTACTGAAAGAGCTTTACTTAAAATCTCTGGAATAATACCTTCGTTTTTATCTGGGCTCTTTCCATCAATAATAGAAATACTTTCCATTACTGCATTATGAACTGCTCGATCTTTACACCATGTTTCAGTACTTTCTAACAACCAATCTTCATCGCTATTATCAGCTTGTTC
>Ga0208660_1000006_pt1:5000-67500 | contig 71272 bp, 68 predicted proteins | sample DEB08_DNA_13_FD_184527 | JGI IMG/M metagenome (GOLD analysis project Ga0208660, IMG submission 184527) | Aqueous microbial communities from the Delaware River and Bay under freshwater to marine salinity gradient to study organic matter... | ecosystem: Environmental > Aquatic > Marine... | reverse complement strand
AAAATTCGCTGCTACTTAATTTACCTAGTTCCTGAGTCATAAAATGCCAAGCATCATTGTCAAACCAAATACTGTTATCAATAAAGTGTGCTACCATAAAATTTATTATCAATATATCTTTTTGGGAAAGTTTTGAAAGTTATTTAACTTCGACTTTAAATTTACAGATGACAAGAAAAAGTCAATCGGGATAATAGGATTTGAACCTATGACATCCTGCTCCCAAAGCAGGCACTCTACCAAACTGAGCTATATCCCGACTAATTATTTCTTATCTATAAAGTCAAATTAATAACGACAACCATACTATAACATAGTATGGTATAAATTCGCAACATTAAATTTAAAAATTATTAATGTTTTTAATGTTACGAATTTTTTAAAGATTAAATATAAATTTAGTTTATAATCAAATCTAGGCTAAAAAAAGATTTCTTTTATTTTTTAAACCTTTTAATATAGTCTATTGAATCTTCAACATTTTGAATTTTACTTGCTACTCCATCATTAATTTCAATATCAAATTTATCTTCTAACCTTAAAACTAATTCTACAACATCTAAAGAGTCAGCTTTTAAATCTTTAATAAATTCAGTCTCAAGTTTAATTACGTTGGGATCAATATTATCTAATTGTTCACAAATTTGTTCTTTTACGATTTCAAGAATCTCAGCATCAGACATTTCAGACATACTCTTACTCCTTTATAAATAGTCCATATATACAAATAATAAATTAAAAATATTCTACAAATTTTTTAATCTATTATGTACACTATTTATTTTAATAGATTAATTGAAATTAGGAATAAATATTTTAATATAAATTTCACTCTATTTAATACATATCAATTACACTAGTCAAAATTTTAGTATTAGCTACGAAGAATTTTTAATTTTTACATTAAAATTGGGTAGTGACAAAGATATTTCTCAAATATTCTCAACAGATCAATATTAACAATTTAATGAGCTGAGCTAAAATGTATTTTTCGTAAAATTTTTGTCATTTTAACTAATAAAAAAAAAGAAAAAAGTAAATACTCAACAGATATAACATGATTTTTATTAATAATATTGGTGAGAATTTATATACTGAATATAAGAACAAAAGTTCTCATATTCAGTTATACCTATATTATTTTAAATACCTTCAATGAGACTATTTACCACTTTAACGGTAAACACAATTCCGTCATAGTAATTTGTTTTTACTTTAGTTTAAGTTAATGCCAAATTTTTGAAGAAATTGAACTAACTGAAAAATTGTCTTTCGATTTAAATAATAGATAGGAATATTATTTTTATTAGCCAATTTTCTCACCTTAAAATTTTGTTTTAAATGTTTTTTAAACCCAACAATTACTGCTGATTTTCTAATTTCTTTAGTTATAATAAGTTTAATACCCATCTTGGCGACTGTTTCTCTTATAAAATTATTAGATAACGAATGCGTATAAATTAAATTTGCATCAATTTCAATATCTTTATATAAAGATTTATAGTCCGTATAATTTTTATTATTTAAATATTTAAATGAATGAAAATAAAGATCAGAATTTGTCTTTAATTGATTATATTCAATACTAGTTTTTTGGTTCACTTTGGATTGGCGAATTTGTACAATTGAAGAGTTTTCCTTCAATAATAAGTCGATTGATTTTTTAACATCTTCATGAATTGTCCAATAATTAGAATTGTTCATTTCAATTACCAGTTGAAATACTGGGTAGCCTTTCCGTTCTAGAATACTTTTTTTTGTTCCACGCTGTTTGGCTTCCTCATCGCTTAACGTTACACATTTAATTCCACCAATTAAATTAAACAAACAAGGATTTTTTATTAAATTTTTTAGACAATTACCGTGAATTGTTCCAATTAATTGAATCCCTTTTTCGGCAATTGTACAAGTCGCTAACGCTTCTAATTCTGTACTGATTTCATCAATTACAATCGCTTCTGGCATATGATTTTCAACTGCTTCAAGCATCACTTGATATTGAAGTTCCGTTTTAGAAACTTGCATCCTGCGTGCCCTCCCAATTCCAGAATGCGGAATATTACTGTCTCCAGCAATTTCATTCGATGTGTCAACAACAACAACTCTTTTTCCCATTTCGTCGGATAAAACTCGTGCAATTTCACGAATGATTGTTGTTTTCCCAATGCCAGGTCTACCTAACACTAAAATTGACTGCTCAGACTCTAGTAAGTCACGAATTAGAGTTGTAGCACCAAAAACCGCTCTACCAACTCGACAAGTTAATCCGGTTATTAATAATCGACGATTACGGATACAACTAATTCTATGAAGAGTGCGTTCAATACCTGCTCGATTATCATTACTAAAATTACTAATTCGTTTTATAGTATAATCAAGATCTTGCCAGGAGAAAATCTTTTGTGACAAATATTCATGACCCGTAGGAAAACGCGCCTCGGGGCGACGACCTAAATCTAAAACAATTTCAATTATTTTTTCTTTATTAAAATGATTACTTAAATTTTTTTCAATAAAAAAAGGTAAATTATCAAATAATTTACCCAGATCTTCATCTATTATCATAAACTCTGAATTTTATCCTAACTTTATATTTATACTATAGGACGAATTTTATAGATAATATGAATAAGTTTTTAAAGTTAGGGGAATTCACTTAACAGTTATTTTGAAGTATTTATCAATTCATTAAAAGTTTGACTATCTAGAATAGCAATTTGAGACAAGATTTTACGATTTAAATCAATATTAGATTTCTTAAAATTATGAATTACTCGACTATATGATAACCCGTTTAATCTTGAAGCTGCATTAATACGTGTAATCCAAAGTTTTCTGAATGTTCGCTTCTTTTGCTTACGACCTGTGTATGAGTATCGTAAAGCTTTCATAACTTGTTGATTTGCAACTCTAAAAAGTCGAGAATGTGCACCTCTATAACCTTTTGCAAGTTGTAATATTTTTTTCCGTCGTTTTCGGGCAACATTTCCACGTTTAATTCGAACCATAGACTCTAATAAGGTAACATTAATTTAATAGGTTTGTAGTCATTAGGACTAACACAAATTGTTCTAGATAATTTGCGTTTTTGAGTTTTTGTTTTATGCATCAACAGATGACCTTTATATGCATGACGTCGTAAAAAGTTACCTGTAGCTGTTTTTTTATACCGTTTAAGTGCGGCTTTTCGATTTTTTAATTTAGGCATAAAATTTTAAAGTTTTGAAATAGAATATATATTTTTAAAATATAATTTTGATTTTAAAGGATGTGAGTATACAATTTTCTCGCCATATTTCCAATCAACCGGGCAGGCATGACCGGGATGTTTTTTAAGATATTGAATAGATTCTAATGTACGAAGTATTTCGTTTACACTCCTCCCACATAATAAGTTATTAACTGTATAGTATTGAATTACGCCTTCTTTGTCAATAATGAAAACTCCAGGGAAAGCCATTCCATCATCCGTTAATAACTGATAATTTTTCGTAATTGTTTTTGTTAAATCAGAAACTAGAGGAAATTTCAAGCCTGATAACCCACCTTCATATTGACGAGATAACAAAAAATGTAAATGAGAAAACGGACTATCAATCGAAATGGCTAAAATTTGTGTAGATAATTTCCGGAATTCAGGAATACGTTTACTTAAAGAAATTAATTCTGTAGGTGATACAGGAGTAAAATTAGCAGGGTAAAATATAAGAACTACATATTTTTTTCCCCGATAATCAGAAAGTCGAATTTTGCCTAATTTATTATTGAAGACTCCGACAGTTAAAAAGTTTGGTGCTAATTTACCAATTTGAAGAGAAGTTCGCATGAAAATTCTAAATAATTAAAATAGTCATTTAGAAAAATGATAACATAAAAATAAAAATAGTGCAATTTTTTTATTTTTTATTTGAGATATCAAATAAGAAATAATATTATTAAGAAATTAATCAATCAAAAAATTTTAATAAAATTGATTTTGAGAATTACAATATGTTATAATATTGGAGATTATTAAACAATTATAAAAATTAATAGTAAATCTTTATGTGGGATAATATATTAAGAAATACATTGCTTGGACTAGTAATTTTAAATTTAACTAGTATAGGGATTAAAAATTTTAATCCGATAGACATGATACCAGAAACAAATGTTAAACCTAACACTGAATTAAATAAAAATTCAGTTAATTCAAGAATGACATATGGACGGTTTTTAGACTATTTAGAAATGGGTTGGATTAAGCAAGTTGACCTTTATGATAATAGTCGAAATGCAATAGTAGAAGCATCAAGTCCAGAACTTGGTAACCGGCCACAAATAATTCGAGTAGAAATACCCGTTGGAACTTCTCAATTAATTCAGAAATTGAAAGAATATAATATCGATTTTGATTCTCACCCAACTAAAGATCAAAATATCTGGATTACTTTAGCAAGTAATGTTTTATTACCGATTATTTTTATTGCAGGTTTATTTTATCTGTTTCAATCTTCTGAAGACTTTCCAGGAAATTCAGACTCTTCTCCAATGAATATAGGAAAATCAACTGCTCGATTTGAAAGAAGACCTGATACAGGAGTTGTATTTAATGATATAGCAGGAATTGATGAAGCAAAGGCAGAGTTTGAAGAAATTGTTTCATTTTTGAAACAACCAGAGAAATATACAATAGTAGGCGCAAAAATACCAAAAGGAATTTTACTAGTAGGCCCTCCAGGAACAGGTAAAACACTTTTAGCAAAAGCAATTGCAAATGAAGCAGATGTTCCGTTTTTTAGCGTAGCCGGTTCAGAATTTGTTGAAATGTTTATTGGTGTTGGAGCTTCTCGAGTACGGGATCTATTTAAAAAAGCTTCAGAAAATGCTCCATGTATCGTATTCATAGATGAAATTGATGCAGTAGGTCGAGAAAGAGGAGCTGGTATTGGTGGTGGAAACGATGAACGTGAACAAACATTAAACCAACTATTAACTGAAATGGATGGTTTTAAAGAAAATAAAGGTGTAATAGTTGTTGGTGCAACCAACCGTGTAGATATATTAGATTCTGCTTTATTACGCCCAGGCCGATTTGATCGACAAGTAACCGTGAATCTTCCAGACCGATTAGGAAGAGTAGGAATTTTAAAAGTTCATGCTCGTAATAAACCTATTAGCGATGATGTTTCTTTAGTTCAATTAGCAAATAGAACTCCAGGATTTTCTGGAGCAGATTTAGCAAATTTACTAAATGAAGCTGCTATTTTAGCAACACGTTATGAAAAATCCTCTATTACAAAAAATGAAGTAAATGAAGCTGCAGATCGGATTATCGGTGGAATAGCTGGAACTCCAATGGAGGATAATAAAAATAAACGATTAGTAGCATATCACGAAGTAGGGCATGCTATTATTGGATCTGTTCTAAAGTCTCACGACGAAGTAGAAAAAATTACATTAGTTCCGCGTGGTGGGGCTAAAGGATTAACTTGGTTTACACCGGATGAAGACCAAACTCTAGTTTCAAGGTCTGAATTATTAGCCCGCATTATCGCAACATTGGGTGGACGCGCAGCAGAACTAGTTGTTTTCGGTACACCGGAAGTAACAACTGGTGCGAGCGGTGATTTACAACGTGTAACTAGTTTAGCAAGACAAATGGTAACCCGGTTTGGAATGTCTAACATTGGCCCAATTGCATTAGAAGATGAAAATAATGGTCAAGTATTTCTTGGTGCCAACATGGCAGTAGAAAATAGTGATTATGCTGAAAGTTTAGCTGATAGAATTGATGATCAAGTCTGTAAAATTATTAATTATTGCGAACAAAAATCCGTTGAAATAGTTAAGGATAATCGAGTGATTATCGATCTATTAGTAGAAAGATTATTAGATGTTGAAACAATGGATGGTCCGGAATTCCGAGAATTATTAAGTACATACACTGTTTTACCGGATAAGAAAACACTTTATGTATCAAAATTTTCGTAATTTAATTAATTAAAAATATTGCTATATATACTTTCTAAATATATAGTATTCATTAATGTAATTATATATACTTTAATGGATAGTATATATTTAGAATTAACTTAAATTTTAATGTAGGCTTATGGCAAAAAAAAGTATGATCGAGAGAGAGAAAAAGCGTATTAAGTTGAATAAAAGATACGCAGATAAACGTGCTTTGTTATTAAATGCATACAAAGAAAGTAAAGATTTTAATGTCAAATTAGAGGTGCATTCGAAGATTCAAAAATTACCTCGCAATAGCGCAAAAATACGAATCCGAAACAGATGTTGGAAAACCGGTAGGCCACGAGGTTATTATCGTGATTTTGGTGTATCAAGACACGTATTAAGAGAAATGGCTCATCAGTGTTTATTACCTGGCATAACAAAGTCCAGTTGGTAAAAAGTCTGACCGATTTTTCAAATTGGTCAGAACTATAATTTTAAATATTAAATTGACTTCCACGACGGTATTGTAAATATGCTGCAACAAATAGCCCTAAAGCACTTACGGTGATCATACCTAAAACGATTCCTGATAATAAGGGTTCTACCATTTCTTTATGCGTATAAAATATAACTTTGTAAAATATATTATAATACAATCAATAATTAAATTTATAAAAAATTAAATTTTCTTAATCTATTAAATAAGAGTAAAAAAATTTAAGTCAGAATCAATTTTTCAATTATCAAATTGATTTCAATATCTTAGGTATATATATATTGTATTTTCAACAAATATTTGCTATAATAGTTTTACCGCTGGTGTAGCTCAATTGGTAGAGCAACTGACTTGTAATCAGTAGGTCGGGGGTTCGAGTCCCTTCACTAGCTTCATGAACATTAAGAATAACTTTTTTGATAAATTAATATTACAGTTTTTCATTTGTTCTATTTTCGTCAGACAAAATTATTTTTCAAATAGGCCCAGTAGGAATCGAACCTACATTGGAAACTTAGAAGGTTTCTGTCCTAATCCGTTAGACGATAGGCCCTAAAACTAATTTAATTATTTTTTGGTTTAAATTTAAAAATGGGTGATATCGGGATCGAACCAATGACCCCCTGCTTGTAAGGCAGGTGCTCTCCCAGCTGAGCTAATCACCCATACTCATACTAATATTTTATATGAGACTGTAGAATTTGTCAACACTAATTCCATAATTTAAAATTTATACTTGACAAACTCTAGAATTTCTATTAATATCATTGATAGAGTGGGGGTCGGTTCCCGAGCGGCCAAAGGGGTCAGACTGTAAATCTGATACGTAATGTTTCGTTGGTTCGAATCCAACCCGGCCCATTTTCAATGCAGAAAATAATTTTTCATATATATATATATATGTATGACATCAAACGAGGTCAAACTAAATTTAATTTTATTATATTATATTATAAACAAAATTTTATAAAGCTAACATACTTCTAATAATAACATACAAACTTACACAAAATGTTATTGTAATTAAGATTAAAAAAATACGTAATTTGGGAGTTTTTAATAGATTTTTAAACGGTGTTAATATAATTAAGATTAATCCAGTAACACTACTTATAAAAAATCGAGGATAGCGGAATATATTGTTCCAAAAATTATTCATATCTTAAATTAATAGGATCTTTTTTAATAAATATTATGTCAATAAATGATAACATGTTACAATATTATTGTACTGTTGTAGAGTAAGGCTCTGTAGCTCAGTGGTTAGAGCAGGGGACTCATAAGCCCAAGGTCGTAGGTTCAAATCCCACCAGAGCCATCTACACAATAATTGATGAAACAGGTTGTTGGGAGAAATGGCTGAGTGGTCGAAAGCAATAGATTGCTAATCTATCGTACAAGTTTTTGTACCCAGGGTTCGAATCCCTGTTTCTCCTTATTTAAAAAGACTATCAAATAGTTGACATTGTTCAAGAACAATATTACAATTAGATTATAAAGGGATTGTAGCTCAATTGGTTAGAGTACCGCCCTGTCACGGCGGATGTTGCGAGTTCGAGTCTCGTCAGTCCCGTTATTTATATTTAATAATAATATTACAAATATTATTATTAAACATTCGCTATTCCCCTTGAACTTTCAATAAAGCAAATCCTAATGAAAGACCTAGTAATGTCATACTGAAGCATGTTGCTGCTGCTGTCACAATTTCAGCATTTGCGTATGGGAAAATTTTTAAAACTAATTCCATAATGTTTGAATTTTATTAATTTTTACAAGGTTTATTAAAAACCATTTCTGGCCCAAACAACTAAGGCTAATGAGAATGTAAACATTGTCATTAATCCTGCCCAACCTAAACTTATAATATCCATATTGATTTTATAAATGATTTGAATTTGTATAATTTAAAAGGATTTTGAAACCTTTTAAATTATTTGTTATTAATTTCGACTAAATACTATTTGCCCAATCTACATCAACATTTTCAATAATTAAAGATGAATTATATATTTGTAATATAATTAATAAAAATACTAAAAATGCTACCATAACTACACCCATTATTGGAGTTGTACCCCAACCAGGAGCTACTTTTCCATATTCAGCATTCAGTGGACGTAAAATTTCACCTAATCTTGTTCGTAATGCCATAAAAATATTTTCTATTTTTAATAAATTAATTTTTATATTACATGCTGTATAATACTAAAATGTTTATTTAGATAACAATACAACATGGAAACAGCAACTCTTATTGTAATTTTTGTGTCAAGCTTACTTTTAGGGATTACAACATATTCAATCTATACTGCTTTTGGTCCCGGATCAAAGAATTTACGAGATCCATTTGAGGAGCATGAAGATTAAATAATAAAATCACATATGTGATTTTATTATTTAATAATTCGTGGTGCTTCTCGGAAAAATACAGCAAAGAAAATTACCATTAAAGTACCAATAAGTAAAAACGTATAAACTAAGGCTTCCATTGCTTAATCCTTTTTAAATTTTAATAGATTAAAAAACAAAGAGTTCCAGTTTAATCTTAAACTGCACCTTGTTTTTTCGTAGTTTTATCACCAAGTTTTTGAAATGCACCGAATTCTACTTGTTCAGTTACTTCAGCACCAATACCAGTAAATACATCTCGGAAAATTGTTCGACCACCATGCCATAAATGACCAAAGAAGAATAATAAAGCAAAATTAGCATGACCAAATGTATACCAACCTCGTGGGCTACTACGGAATACACCGTCGGACTCTAAACTTGTACGATCAAATTCAAAAACTTCTCCTAATTGCGCTTTACGAGCAAACTTTTTAACTGTTGGTGCGTCTTTAAATGTTTGACCATTTAATTTTCCGCCATAAAAATCAACTGTTACTCCAACCTGTTCGATACTATATTTTGATTCAGCACGACGGAACGGAATATCTGCCCGAATAATCCCATCTTTATCAATTAAAATAACAGGGAATGTTTCAAAGAAAGCTGGCATTCGTCTAACCGTTAGTTCACGGCCTTCTTTATCACGGAAAATTGGATGTCCTAACCAAGCTTCAGCAATTCCATCTCCTTTATCCATAGCACCTGCACGGAATAAACCACCTTTCGCAGGGTTGTTTCCAATATAATCATAAAAAGCAAGTTTATCAGGAATTCTTGACCAAGCTTGGCTCTCAGATAATCCTTCACTTACTGATGTTTCAACTTGACGTTCAATTTCTTGTTGGAAATATCCACTATCCCATTGATACCGTGTTGGTCCAAACAATTCAATTGGCGTTGCTGCCGCACCATACCACATAGTACCAGAAGTTATAAATGCGGCAAAGAATACTGCCGAGATACTACTTGATAAAACTGTTTCGATATTACCCATTCGTAATGCTCGATATAATCTTTGTGGAGGACGAACTGTTAAATGGAAAATACCTGCAAAGATACCAAAAATACCAGCCGCAATATGATGTGCAGCAATTCCACCTGGATTGAATGGATTAAAACCATCAGCCCCCCAAGACGGTGCTACCGGTTGAACTTTACCTGCAATCCCGTAAGCATCTGATACCCAGATACCTGGTCCAAATAGGCCAGTTACATGGAACGCACCAAATCCAAAACATAATAAACCTGATAAAAATAGATGAATACCAAATATTTTTGGTAAATCTAAAGCTGGTTCACCAGTTCGAGGATCACGGAATAATTCTAAATCCCAATATACCCAATGCCAAATTGCAGCCAAGAAACACATACCTGATAAGATTATATGCGATAATGCTACACCTTCAAAACTCCAGATACCTGGGTTCGAAACACTTTCACCTGTAATACTCCAACCACCCCAAGAATCTGTGATACCTAGCCGAGTCATGAAAGGCATTACAAACATACCTTGACGCCACATAGGATTTAAAACTGGATCTGAAGGATCAAATACTGCAAGTTCATAAAGTGCCATTGAACCAGCCCAACCTGCAACTAATGCTGTATGCATTAAATGTACAGCAATTAATCTACCTGGATCATTTAATACAACAGTATGAACACGATACCATGGTAAAGCCATAGTAATTCATTCCTTAATATAAATTAATAATGGTTTTTGACTTTCTTACGAATAAACTATTTAGAATAGTTAACTATACTATTATTATAAGTGAAGATAATAAAAATTATTTAAATTAATGAAATAAAATTAGTTTTATTTCATTAATTCATAAAAATTGAGATTTAAACATTTGTGTTCTAAGTACTATAGTGTACTTTTAAATGTTGTTTTTGATTCTTCAATAGCTTCTTTTAAAGCTGTCTCTGCTTCTTCAGTAAATTGGTTCGTAGAACTAACAATACCTACGTATGGGTTATTAGAAATACTTAAATAGTCAATCAGACTTTTACAATAATCTTTAACTGATCCAACTGGTAAATCGTCTAAAAACCCATTGATCCCAGTATAAATTAATGCTACTTGTTGTGGTACTGATAATGGTGAATTTTGCGGTTGTTTTAAAACTTCACGTAATCTTGTACCGCGAGCCAATTGTTTTTGTGTTGCTTCATCTAAATCTGAGGCAAATTGAGAAAAGGCTTCCAACTCGGCAAATTGAGCTAATTCTAGTTTTAATTTACCTGCAACTTTTTTCATTGCCTTTGTTTGTGCTGCTGAACCTACACGTGATACAGAAATACCTACATTAATTGCTGGACGAATACCAGAGTTAAATAAATCATTTGATAAGAATATTTGTCCATCTGTTATTGAAATAACATTTGTTGGAATATACGCTGATACATCACTAGCTTGTGTTTCAATGATTGGTAATGCTGTCATACTACCACCACCTAATTCATCACTTAATTTCGCTGCACGTTCTAATAGGCGTGAGTGTAAGTAGAATACATCACCTGGGTATGCTTCACGTCCTGGAGGACGACGTAATAATAATGACATTTGACGATAAGCCATAGCTTGTTTTGTTAAATCATCATAAATTACTAAAGTTGCCTTACCTTCATACATAAAGTATTCTGCTAATGCTGCTCCAGCATACGGTGCTATATACTGTAAAGTAGCTGGATCATTTGCACTCGCAGAAACAATGATTGTATAATCCATTGCATTTTTTTCTTCTAGTACATTTACTACTTGCGCTACAGTCGAAGCCTTTTGACCAACACCAACATAAACACAAACAACGTTTTCAGTTTGTTGATTAATAATTGTATCAACTGCTATAGACGTTTTTCCAGTTTGACGGTCACCAATAATTAATTCTCGTTGACCTCTACCAATTGGAATCATAGCATCAATAGAAGTAATACCTGTTTGTAAAGGTTCGCATACTGATTTACGACTAATAATACCTGGAGCCATAGCTTCTAATAAACGACTGTCTGTTGGTTTAATGTCTCCTTTACCATCAATTGGAACTGCTAGTGGATTTAAAACTCGGCCTAAGAAGTTATCACCAACTGGGATTTGTGCAATTTGTCCTGTAGCTTTTACAGTACTACCTTCTAAAATTTGACGCCCATTACCCATTAAAACGACCCCTACGTTGTCATTTTCTAGGTTAAGTGCAATACCAATTGTTTTATCTTCAAATTCTAAAAGTTCTCCACTCATTACTTGATCAAGGCCATAAACACGTGCAATACCATCACCAACTTGTAATACAGTACCAATGTTATCTGCTTTAATCTCTTGGTCGTATTTTTCAATTTGGTCACGGATAATACGACTAATTTCGTCTGGACGAATATTTATCATTGTATTATTTTATTTTTAGGATAAAAAGTTAATAAAAGATTTTAATTGTTTTTAGATTTCTAAAACACTATCTAAATGATTCGCTAAATTTTTTAATTGGTTTTTAATGCTCAAATCAATAATTTTTGAATTTGTTTCAATCGTAAACCCACCAATTAAGCTAGTATCTATACTCATTACTAATTGAATTTCACTTGTATTAGTTAACTTTTTAAGTTTATTAGTTAATTGATTTAGTTGTTTCGTTGTAAATGGCGAAGCCGATGAAATTTTAAATAATTTAATTACTGATGAGCTGTATACCAATTGTAAAAAACTATAAATAACCGTTCTTACTAAATTAATTCGATTACGTTCGACAAGAATAATTAAAAACTTCATCGTATGTTTGTCTATTTGAGATGTTAAAGTTTTCTCTAGAATTTCTTTTTTTTCGGCCGAACTAATAAGCGGATTTTCTAAGTATTTTATTAAATCCGGTGTTTGGCTAAAGAAAACTTCTAGGTTTTGAAAATCTCGAGTAATTTCGAACGATCGGCCAACGTTTATAGAAACATTATAAAAAGTACGTGCGTAAGGATCAGCTACTTTTAATGTGGCTGGAATAATACTCATTATAACTCTCCTTCTAGTTTATTAATTGTTTGATTAATGAAAACTACAGCACGACGTCTTGCTCGAAATGTTTGTTGAGCTCTAATAACAACACGTTTTAAAACTAATAAGATGATTTGCTGTTTAATTTCCAAAAATACTTGTGTTTCTTTCGTTCGTAAACTTATTAATGCTCTGTTGAAACGAGTTGTTAAATCTTTTTTCGATTGACTAATTTCAGACTGAAGTAAAGTCTTCTTTGTAGCTATCGTTTCATTTTTGATTTCATTAATAAGAACATTAGTTTGAACAAGTTGTTTTTGAGCTTCACTTAATCTTCTATTAGCTTCACTTAACCGTTCTTCAGCATCTTGAATACCTGTTACAATATCGCTTTTACGCTTTTCTAACGTTGAAGTTAAAAAAGAGCCTATTACGTATGACAAAATAACAATTAAAGCAATTATATTAAGGACACCAGTTTCAAGAATGTCAAGATTCAATGTAATGCCATCTGTTACGGCAAGTAATGTAAAAATTTGATCAAAATTTTCCATGTTTTAGAATTTTTGTTTAAACTATTCGTTTATAAAAAGGAAAATTACGGATAACAAAAAATTTATATTGATAATTTACTTTCAATTTCTACACATAATGATTGAACAATCGCATCTAAACTATTTAAAGCTGTGGTCTTTTTATTAATTAGATCTGTTGTAACATTATCTAATAAATTATCAATATATTTTTGTGAAATAATTAGTTCTGTCTCTAAAATCTCTTTGTGAATTTTTTGTGAATTCGTAATTTCTAGTTGTGCTTCCTTACGAACTTTACTTAATTCTTGTTCGTATTCAGCAGTCAAATCATTTGCTTGAGCTAAAATTTCAGAAGCCTTAGCAAGATTATTTAAAATGTACTCGTTCCGCTCTGTAATAACAGCCAATAAAGGACTGTACAAAATTATATTCAGAATAACCATTAATAGTATAAATTGAATTGCAACTAAAGGTAAAGTTGCATTTATATCAAATAAACCACCAGGTCCTGTGACTTCTGAATTTGAAATTAATATTGAAAAATTAACCATATAAAATATATATATGTTTTACAAAAATTTTGAATAGCTATAGATACAGTAGATTAATATTCTACTGTATCTAACTATTTTAATAGTTAATCAAACTCTAGCTACTAAATGGGTTAGCAAATAATAACGCTAATGCTACTACTAAACCATAAATAGTTAACGCTTCCATGAATGCTAAACTTAATAATAAAGTACCACGAATTTTGTTTTCTGCTTCTGGTTGACGAGCAATCCCTTCAACCGCTTGACCTGCGGCATTACCTTGACCAATTCCAGGACCAATAGCAGCTAAACCAATCGCTAAACCAGCAGCTATAACAGAAGCAGCAGCAATAATACTATCCATAATAAACCTTTAATAATAAATATAAAATTAATAAATTTGATACAATTTCAGAAAAATCTAGTTTTAATTATAATTTACTCAAGTGCTTCTGTTATGTAAGCAGCAGCTAATGTTGAGAAAATTAAAGCTTGTACTGAACCTGCAAAGATACCGAGCATCATAATTGGTAATGGTATTACCAATGGAACTAAGGATGTCAATACAGATATTGTTAATTCATCTGCAAGAACATTTCCGAATAACCGGAAACTTAGTGATAACGGTTTTGTGAAATCTTCTAGAATGTTGATTGGTAGAAGAAGTGGAATTGGTTGGATATAACGTTTAAAATATCCTAATCCTTTTTTACTTAAACCTGCATAAAAATATGCAAATGATGTTAAAAGAGCTAATGCTACTGTTGTATTAATATCATTTGTTGGAGCTGCAAATTCTCCTTCTGGAAGCTTAATTAATTTCCAAGGTATAATTGCACCTGCCCAATTACAGCCAAAAATAAATAAAAATAGTGTACCAATGAAAGGCACCCATTCTTTATAAAAACTTTCGCCTAATTGATCCCTAGCAATTTCTACAATATAATCAATTGTCGCTTCCATAAAGTTTTGCCAACCATTTGGAACCCGTTCAGTATTTTGAGTACCTAAAAATGAAAATAATAGTAAAATACTTATTACAACCCACATTACAGCCAAAACTTGGCCGTGTACTAAAAAGCCTGCAATATTCCAGTAAAAATGTTTTCCAACTTCTGCTTCCGCCAATAATGTAAACGTACTTGAATAAAAATTATCTGGGTACATATAATTTAACTAATTAAGTAAATTACCCAATATTAAAAAATATACAGGAACATCTTCTAATATAATGGTTTTTAATAAAAATTAAGTACAAATTTATTTAATAACTTTAATTTTATAAAATTAAGAAGATTTGTTTACCCATTCATAACCTTTTTTCTCTAATTCTCGAGCTAGTTCAGCAGATCCTGTTTTAATAATTTTACCATCTTTCATCACATGGATAAAATTCGGTTTTACATAATCGAGTAATCTTTGATAATGAGTTATCAAAATAATAGCTTTATCTTCATTCATAAAAGTTTTAATACCTTTTGAGATTATTTTTAAGGCATCAATATCTAATCCTGAATCTGTTTCATCTAAAATCGACAATTTTGAATCCAATAGTAACATTTGGACAATTTCATTTCTTTTTTTCTCCCCTCCTGAAAATCCTTCATTTACATTTCGGCTTAAAAATGTAGGAGACATATCAACAATCTTTAATTTTTCACTTACTATACTAAAAAATTCAATTGGACTAATTTCATTTTTATTAAGTGCTTTTAATTTTGCGTTATATGAGAGATATAAAAAATCTTCATTACTTACTCCAGGAATTTCTATTGGATATTGAAATGCTAAAAAAATTCCTAAATGTGATCGTTCTTCTGGTTCTAATTCTAAAATACTATTTCCTTGATAAATAATATCTCCAGATGAAATAGAATAAGCCGGATGACCCGCTAATACCTTCGATAATGTACTTTTTCCCGATCCATTCGGACCCATTATTGCGTGAATTTCACCTGTGTTTATTTTTAAGTTTAAATCTTTTAGGATCTCATTCTCATTTATTGATGCTCTTAAATTTTTAATTTCTAAAATTGTTTCGCTTTTACTCATTAACCAATGCTTCCTTCTAATTTTAAACTTAATAAGCGATCAGCTTCAACTGAAAATTCTAAAGGTAATTCAGTGAAAACATCTTTACAAAAGCCACTTATTATTAAACTAATAGCTTTTTCAATTGGGATACCTCTCTGTAAGAAATAAAAGATTTGTTCTTCACCAATTTTAGATGTTGAAGCTTCATGTTCAATTTTTGTTGTTGAATTTTGAACAGAAATGAATGGAAATGTATTCGAATTTGATGAATTTCCTACAAGTAATGAATCACATTGTGAATAATTTCTAGCACCTACCGCTTTATTGTTTATATTTACGAAACCACGGTAACTATTTTTAGAATTTCCGGCTGAAATTCCTTTTGAAACAATTCGACTACGTGTGTTTTTTCCAATATGAATCATTTTAGTTCCTGTATCCGTTTGTTGATAATTATTTGTTAAAGCAACTGAATAAAATTCACCATGTGAATTATCACCAACTAAGACGCAACTAGGGTATTTCCAAGTTACAGAAGAACCAGTCTCTACTTGTGTCCAAGATATTTTTGAGTTTTTACCAACACATAGTCCTCGTTTTGTTACAAAGTTGAAAATACCTCCCATACCAATATTATTTCCCGAATACCAATTTTGAACCGTCGAATATTTAATATTTGCATTTTCTAAAGCAATTAATTCAACAACTGCCGCGTGTAATTGATTTTCATCATATTCCGGAGCAGTACAACCTTCTAAATAGCTGACTTGACTGTCTTTTTCAGCGATTATTAATGTCCGTTCAAATTGACCACTATTTTGTTCATTTATTCGAAAATATGTGGATAAGTCTAAAGGGCATTTAACTCCTTTGGGAATATAACAAAAGGAACCGTCTGTAAAAACAGCTGAGTTTAAGGCTGTGAAATAATTATCACCGATCGGAACAATAGTTCCTAGATATTTTTCAATAAGTTTTGGGTATTCCTGAATCGCTTCAGAGATAGACGAGAATATAACCCCATATTCGGCTAATTCAGATTTAAAAGTCGTCGCAATTGAAACACTATCAAAAACAGCATCAACCGCCACATTTGTTAATCGTTTTTGCTCTGTTAAAGGTATTCCTAATTTTTCAAACGTTTTTAAAATCTCGGGATCAACTTCATCAAGACTATTTAATTTTTTTTTGAACTTTGGGGCAGAGTAATAAATTATATCTTGATAATTACTCTCAGAAAATTTTAGTTGAGCCCATTCTGGACATTTCATTTCTTTCCATTTTTTATAAGCTTTCAAGCGAAAATTTAGCAAAAATTCAGGTTCATTTTTTTTCTCTGAAATTGACCTGATAACATCTTCTGTTAAGCCTTTACTAAAATTTTCTTTTTCTACAATAGTTGAAAACCCATATTTATACGGTTGGTTTACAACTTTTGTAAGGTTATTATTTAAAACTTTGTTCGAAGGATTAATCATAAAATTAACTAATTTTGTAAACGATGATTTAATAAAACTTAAAATTAACGATTATTAACTATACATTATAAGGAATTTTTACAGACATTTAAATTTACAATTGTATTTCAATAATACTATTCTAAAAAGCTATTAATTTTATTAATAATAATACTACCTGCAGTTATACAAACTATTGTTATAATATGTGTCAAGGTTGTTTATAAGATTCAACCGATAGAACTAATTTTTTAAAATTAGTTAAATATCTATTACATATTGCCTTTTTATCTTAAGGAGAAATAAATGTCTAAAGCTTCTGTAGAAGAACGGACTCGATTAAAAAGTGACCGTTACGAATCTGGTGTAATTCCATATGCTAAAATGGGTTACTGGGATGCTTCATACACAGTGCAAACAACTGACGTTCTTGCATTATTCCGTGTTACACCACAACCAGGTGTAGATCCAGTAGAAGCTGCAGCCGCAGTAGCTGGTGAATCTTCAACAGCTACATGGACTGTAGTTTGGACTGATTTATTAACGGCTTGTGACCGTTACCGTGCTAAAGCTTACCGTGTAGATCCAGTACCGAACACAACAGGTCAATACTTCGCTTTCATCGCGTATGAAATCGATTTATTTGAAGAAGGTTCTTTAGCTAACTTAACAGCATCTATTATTGGTAACGTATTTGGTTTCAAAGCTGTATCAGCTTTACGTTTAGAAGATATGCGTATTCCACACTCATACTTAAAAACATTCCAAGGTCCTGCTACAGGTATCATTGTTGAACGTGAACGTTTAAACAAATATGGTGTTCCATTATTAGGTGCTACTGTAAAACCTAAATTAGGTTTATCAGGTAAAAACTACGGTCGCGTAGTGTATGAAGGTTTAAAAGGTGGTTTAGACTTCTTAAAAGATGATGAAAACATTAACTCTCAACCATTCATGCGTTGGAGAGAACGTTTCTTATACTGTATGGAAGGTATCAACCGTGCTTCAGCTGCTAGTGGTGAAGTTAAAGGTTCTTACTTAAACATGACTGCAGCAACAATGGATGAATGCATCAAGCGTGGTGAATACGCTAAAGCTGTTGGTTCTGTAATTGTTATGATCGATTTAGTTTTAGGTTACACAGCAATTCAAACTGCTGCTATCTGGGCTCGCGAAAATGACATGATCATTCACTTACACCGTGCAGGTAACTCTACATATGCTCGTCAAAAGAATCATGGTATTAACTTCCGTGTTATCTGTAAATGGATGCGTATGTCTGGTGTAGATCATATCCACGCTGGTACAGTTGTAGGTAAATTAGAAGGTGATCCTTTAATGATTAAAGGTTTCTACGATGTATTACGTTTAACTAAGTTAGATATTAACTTACCATTCGGTATCTTCTTCGAAATGGATTGGGCTAGTTTACGTAAGTGTTTACCAGTAGCTTCTGGTGGTATTCACTGTGGTCAAATGCACCAATTAGTTCACTATTTAGGTGATGACGTTATTTTACAATTCGGTGGTGGTACAATTGGTCACCCTGATGGTATTCAAGCAGGTGCTACTGCAAACCGTGTAGCTTTAGAAGCTATGATTTTAGCACGTAACGAAGGTGCTGATTACTTCAACAATGAAGTAGGTCCTCAAATCTTACGTGATGCTGCTAAAACATGCGGTCCATTACAAACAGCTTTAGATTTATGGAAAGATATTAGTTTTAACTATACTTCTACAGATACAGCTGATTTCGCTGAAACACCAACAGCAAACGTATAATAACCAAGTTACTTTTAACCAAAACTAAAGGAGTATTTGAATAGTGAGACTTACACAAGGTTGCTTCTCTTTCTTACCTGATTTAACTGACGAACAAATTGAAAAACAAATCGCATACGCTATCAGTAAAGGCTGGGCGATGAACGTTGAGTGGACAGATGATCCACATCCACGTAACAGCTACTGGGAATTATGGGGTTTACCATTATTCGACATTCAAGATGCTGCATCTGTAATGTTTGAATTAAGAGCTGCCCGTGATGCATGTCCAGAAGGCTACATCCGTATGAACGCGTTCGACGCTAGCTATGGTACAGAAAGTTGTGTTATGGCATTTATCGTAGGCCGTCCATCATATGAACCAGGTTTCTTCTTAGAACGTACAGATGGTCCATCTCGTATGATTACTTACACGCTTAAGAGCTACAGTGTTCAAGCTAACGCTGAAGGCCGTCGTTACACTTACTAAGTAAGTAGATAGATTTATCTTATAAATTAACAAATTACATCCTAAAATGTAATTTGTTAATTTATAAAACATATATGTATATACAGAAAAATTCTATAATTTTTTTTATTAAAAAATAATTCAACACACTGAATAATAGGAAAAATGAAAAATTATTTAAGCTTATTCCTTAATAATCATCATTTTTAAGTGTAGTAGTATTATCAATAATTGCTTTGCTAGGTTCGAGCTTTTGTATATTTAGATACTCTTAAAAGAGTTAGATAAATTAACTTTTTACATTTTTTTATAGTAAAATTAATATTATTAAATTTAAACTATTTAATAATATTAATTTTTTATAATGCGAGAGATTTCTTATGGAAAGTTTACTTTTAGCTAGATTACCAGAAGCGTATATAATTTTTAGTCCAATTGTAGATGTTTTACCAATTATACCTGTCTTTTTCTTATTATTAGCTTTCGTTTGGCAAGCAGCTATTGGATTTAGATAATTCGTTAACACTTTAAAATAGTAAGAATAATAAAAATTTATAGTAAACAATAACTAATAAATTATTGTTTACTATAGTTCCAAATAAGATTTTTTTCTTTTTTATATATTTATATTTTTGATTGACCTAATAAAATATTATCTGTTAAAGATTTTAAAATTAACTTGATTGACCGAACAGCGTCATCATTTCCTGGTATTGGAATATCAACTAAATCTGGGTCACAATTTGTGTCTAAAATCGAAACAACCGGAATGCCTAATTTCCGACATTCGCGAATAGCAGTTATTTCACGTTTTTGATCGATTACAATTGCTATATCGGGTAATTGTGCCATGTCTTTTACACCATCTAAATCTCGGCGTAATTTACTCAATTCTGTTTTACGTAAGGAAGCTTCTTTTTTTGGTAATAATTTAAAAACTTCATCTGTTTCTTGTTGTTCTAATACTTTTAAACGAGCAATTCGACTCTTTAAAGTAACCCAATTTGTTAACATTCCACCTAACCAACGATGGTTTACATAATAAGAATTACACCTTTTAGCTTCGGCTGCTATTAACGCACTAGCTTGGCGTTTTGTACCAATGAATAGAAATGTTTTTTCTTGTTTAGCAGCTGATTCCAAATAAGCGTTAGCTTGTTTTAATAATTGTGCAGATTGAACTAGATCTAGAATATGAATATTGTTGCGTTCCATATAAATATATGGAAACATTTTAGGATTCCAACGATAAGCTTTATGTCCAAAATGAACTCCAGCTTCTAACAATTGGGCTAAACTAATATTAGCCATATAGTATTTAACTCCTTAAATTAAATGAACAAGTTTGAAAATAACATACCAAATTTTTAATACGATCGTCTACGTTTTAGAACGTTTTTAAAATCTTTGGTTTAGATTTCTGTTCTTTTGTATTATTAATTGAATACTTGTTAAAACTATGTCTATAATTTTTTGCCCCAATTCCTGCAGGAATTAAATGGCCAATAATGATATTCTCTTTTAAACCCCGTAACCAATCTAACCGACCTTCAATAGCTGCTTTTGTTAAAACACGTGTAGTCTCCTGAAAACTTGCTGCTGATATAAAACTAGGGTTGTTTAATGCAGCTTTAGTAATTCCTAGCAATAATGGTACATAATATGCAACCTGTTTATTTCGTATTTTAATAACTTCATTTATATATTTAATATGATATAAGTCGATAACTTCACGCGGTAATAATGGAGTTTCACCTTCATGGGTAATAAGAACTTTTGTTGTCATTTGTTTTATAATAATTTCGAGGTGTTTGTCAGCGATTGTAACTCCTTGCGATTTATATACTGATTGAACTAAATTTAAAATTAACGCTTGGATTTTTTTAAAACTTCGATAACTTGCTTGATAGTTATTTAACAATCGACATAAAGATAATTTTTTATTCTTTTGACATATTAAAGATTTAATTTTTGCGTAATAATTAAAGTAAATTTTTAATAAACTATGTGGATTTACTTTGTCGCTATCTTTTACAGTAGTGCCAATTTTTCGAAATTCAAAAGTTGGGTCAATAGTTGTCTTTCGAATTAATATCCCTTTTTTTTGATTTTTTGGTGTATGCCGACTTACGCGTTTTATTTTCCGGGCTTCTAATAATTCTTCAATTCTTGGTAAACCTTGAACAATATCACCCGTGATTTCTTTTTCAAAATTTAACGTACCAATAGTTTGAGCGTTTTCTAAAAATTCGCCATTTTTGCAAAAAACATTATTAACTTCTTGCTCTAAATAATCTTCAGTTATAGAATGAATACCAATAGTTCTAAAAGGGTATTCAAGTAAAGCTACAGAAGCAAATTCCAAGCGTCTATCTTCATTTCTTTTGAACGGTTTTGAAACTAATTCTGAGCTTTTTAAAAATAGCATAAATATATTCTTTGAGCGAATACGTTCTATGTAAGGTAATCGTGCACGTCTTTTTGTTTTATATATATTATCTTTATGATCTAAGTACCCATACCACGGCCGGCAATCTAGACTTGATAATTTCGTTTTTGCACTCTTTTCCTTTTTTACTAAAAATTCTCTTACAAAAATTGGAAGACTGGAAGTATAATATTTACCACGTTTTTTTAAAAGTATTGCCGGAAAATCAAGTCTTTCAAAACTATTTGCGAATTGGATATAATACCCTAACCGCATTGTAATATCAAAATAATTTAAATTGATATGATTCCTCTCCGATAAAGAAGTCTTATCATTAACTAGATTTTTAGGAATATATTTGTATTTTAAACTGATATCATTTATAAAATCTTCATTCTTACATTTTGGAAAAAAATAGGGGCGACCTTTTTGAATCGTCAAAAATTTGCCGTTATCAATTATAATTTTTCCAGTTTCAGTTAAGTTAATATTATTGATTAAAAGATCATTAATAGTTTTATTTTGAACTTTAGTTTTTTCAACTGTAATACAATCATGATTTGAAATTAGAAAAATTTGTTTATTCTGTTTGCATTTAGATTTGAATTTTACTAATTCTAATGCTTTCGAATTTAGTGTTTCTAAATATCCTAAAACTGTATGTGAGCTCACATATTGATTTAATTCTACTAACAGACATGATTGAATATCACTATATTTTAAGTATGGTGGTAAATAATTAACGAATTGTAATCTTTCAAACAGTAATAAATTTAAGCTATTTTTCTTCTCGTCCTTAATGATTTCAAGATTTAAATTATGATTTTCTTCTGAAAAATTTTTTAAATTAAAATCAAACGTATTTTTTACTAAGTTTATTTCGTTATTACTTTTTATTTTTTGACCAGAATTGTACAAATAATTTATTTTAGTCTGTAAATTAACTATAGAATTTAAATTTGCATCAATAGTAGAACTTATCGGTTTTACCATTGGAATTTCATAAATATCAATAGGACGAATTAACAGCTGAGAACTTGTTCCAACATTTAAAATTTCACATAAAACAGGTTGTGTAATTTCAATTGTATTAAGAATGATTTCACCTGGATAAAAAATTTGATTGTGTAAATTTTTACTATTATTTGTAGTATAAACAATTCCTGGTTTTATAGAAATTTCTTGAATAATATTATTTTTTTCCCGTATTTTAACAATACCAGACGTTTGAGAATAAATATTTGGAACAAGTTCAAAATTTTCAGAAACTAGACTATTAGGTTCAATTAATAATAAATTATTTTCACAAATTATACTATTAGTTTCTTCTGATAACCAAATTAATGTTTTATAGTATCGCTTGTGTATATTTTCTAAAAAATACACATAATTGTTTAGGTATGTGATCTCTTTTCGGTTTATTTTTTGATTATAGTAAGGTATTCCACCAGTAACTGATTTATATTTATTTGTAATTAATGTTGCAAAATCTTTTTGGTAACCTGTTGGTTTAAAGAATTTTGAATTCTTTACTTCTAAATTTACAAAATAATTACTTTTATTCATTTTTAATAAATAATTACTTTTATTTATTGAAAATGATAATTGTAAAATATCAGAATTTTGCAAAGAATATAGATTACTTTTAATTTCGAGCCTTTGCTCAAAAAGTTTTCCTTTATTCTTTATAAAAGTAATAAATCCAGAATATTGATTTACTACTTTACTTCGAAAAATATAACTATTTTGATTAATTTTATAATCTGAATAGAAATTTAAAAAAGAATTTAAAGGAGCTTTATATAATTGCCCAGATAGGACCCACAAAAGTTTGTTTTGAGTTGTTAAATTTAGTTTTCTTTTCAATCGAGGTATAAAAATTTCACCAGAAGAATGACTTAAAATATATTTTGTTTCAGTTCTAACTTGTTTTATATTTCCTGCTAATTGTCCGATAATTGAATTTTGTTTAACATATTGTTTATTTTTAACAAATAAAATAGTATTTCGTGGTAACTCTAATTGGATTATCTCATCCTTTTTTTTATTTCCAATAATTGATAAAGACCCTGAACTTTTTGTTAACAATACATTTTCTCCTCTATTTGTTCGCAAAGGAGATGTTTTTAGAACGTCTGAAAATACAATAAAACCATTTATTGTACTTATAAGCTGTTGGTCAGCTTCAGCGGTAAAGATACCACCGGTATGAAAAGTTCGCATTGTCAATTGAGTTCCTGGTTCTCCAATTGATTGTCCTGCAATAATCCCAATAGCTTCACCCATATCCACTAAATTTTCACTTGCTAAATCCCAACCATAACATTTTTGACAAACTGCTCGGTATAAAGAACAAGTTAATGGAGATCTAATATAAATTTTTTTAATTTGTCTTTGTTTAAATGTTCTAATTAAATTTGGTGTTATTTGGGTATTTATTTCACAAATAAGTTCATTTGTTTTTGGATCATATACAGGTTTATTAACAAGACGTCCTATTATTCGTTCATAAAATGAGTCGATATTATCTTTAGAACTTTTATCATTGATGAAAATAAATGAATGTGGTGTTAGGCAATCTTTTTCTCTAATGATAATATCTTGTGCTACATCAATTAAGCGGCGGGTTAAATAACCAGAATTTGCAGTTTTTAAAGCTGTATCTACAATACCCTTTCTTGCACCATATCCTGACATTAAATAATCCGTAATTGTCAATCCTTCACGAAAATTTTTCTTAATTGGAAGATTCAAAATTTCTCCATTAGAATCAGACATTAATCCGCGCATCCCTACTAATTGCCGAACTTGCGATAAGTTTCCGCGTGCACCTGAAAACGCCATTATATATACTGAATTTAATGGATCATACTTTTTAAAAAAAGAAACAACTTCATCTTTTAACATTTCACTTGTAATGTTCCATGTATCAATGATCTTTTGAAATCGTTCTACGCTTGTGATTTTCCCTTTCAGATAAATTTTTTCTGTATTTAAAATTTCTTGATTTGCATTTTGTAACATAGTATTTTTTACGTATGGAACTCGTAAATCTTCAATACTAATTGAAATACCAGCGTATGTTGCATACTTAAATCCTAGAATTTTTAACTGATCCGCTAAAAAGCAAGCTTTAATTGACCCATATTTAGTAAAACTCCACGATAATATTTGTTTTAGTTGTTTTTTACTAATTAATGTGTTTTGATACGTATAATTTTCCATAAAAATTTAAGTTTAGAATCTTTTACATAATTTATTAAAAAATAAAAATGAATCATTTATAGAATCTTTAATGTCTTTTGAATCGTGTAATTAAACAGTGCTCTACCAGTTGTTGTTTGTAAATATTTAACAATAATTTTTCCAGTCTGATCTTTTCTAATTTGTAAATCCTTATAATATTCAATAGTAGTACTATCAGCTAATTTCACCCTCTTTATTAAATCAGAATCCGAATACGTTTCGATAGGTTTATTATACCGAACCCAAATTAAAGAATGTAATTCAATTTGTTCTTGTTTGTAAGCCAAAATAACATCTTCTAAATTTGAAAAATAATGCGTAGAACCCAGTAACCCTTTAATACTATTAAGAGTTAAATAATAACAGCCTAACACCATATCTTGACTTGGAGTTATTATGGGATCACCGTTAGCCGGTGACAGAAAATTATAAGGAGCTAACATTAACATATAACACTCAGCTTGTGCTTCAAACGAAAGTGGCACATGAACCGCCATCTGATCACCGTCAAAATCTGCATTAAAAGCTGAACAAACTAATGGGTGTAATTTAATCGCGCGTCCTTGAACTAATATTGGCTCAAATGCTTGAATTCCTAACCTATGTAAAGTTGGTGCTCGATTTAGAAATATAGGATGATTAGCTAATACTTCTTTTACGACTGGGTCAATTAATTGCTCATTTTGCCGTATCAAATTTTTTGCAACTTTCATATTACTGGCTAATCCTTGATTTATAAGTTCACGAATAATGAAAGGTTGAAATAATTCAGTTACCATTTCATATGGCAAGCCACATTGGTTAAGTTTTAAATTTGGACCTACGACAATTACTGAACGCCCAGAATAATCAACTCTTTTTCCCAAAAGATTTTGCCGAAATCGACCATATTTTCCTTTAATAATATCAGATAAAGATTTTAAAGGTCTGTTATTAGCACTTAGTGCTACTTTTCCGCGTTTTCCATTATCAATTAATGTATCAATCGCTTCTTGTAACATTCTTTTCTCGTTTCTGATTATTAATTGCGGAGCATCAATTTCTAATAATTTTAATAATCGATTATTACGTGTTATAACTCTCCTATATAATTCATTCAAATCTGAAGTAGCAAAGCGACCACCTTCTAACTGAATCATTGGTCTTAATGCGGGCGGTAATACTGGTAATATTGACAAAATCATCCAAGCGGGATTTGATCCTGTAGCAAGTAAATTTTCTAAGATACGAATTCTTTTGATTGCTTGGTCTCGTAATTTATAAATTCGATGTTGCTCCCATTTCCTAAACCATCCTGAGCTTTTATAGAAAGGTTGTTCTTTTACTAAAACGCGGCTACAATAATTAACGAAATTTCTACTATCTTTTATTTCATAATTTAAATTTAATTTTTCCAACTCTTTTTTAATTATTACAGCTCCAACTAAATAATTTGGAGTTACCTTAGTTAAGTATTTAGGGATTTTATTATATTGTACTAATAACTTTTCTGGTTTTGGTTCGGGTTTACTAGGGTAACCAGTAAATCCACGACGACGACTCTTTCTATACATTTGAAAATCCCAATGTAACCCGTAAAACATTACTTCATCATCAGCTATAAAATACGCTAAAGATGCCAGTTTTATTCGTTGTATTCTTTCATCTGTCGCATTCACTTCTGAAGATTTTACCGGTCTGTCGTTAATTAATATTCCAGTATCAATTTTTTTCTCACATTGCTCAATTTCAAGTAATAAAGCCATGTAATTTGGTCGACTATTTAGATACCAAATGTGAGTAACCGGGTAAACTAAATTAATATGACCCATACGGTGGCGACGTACTCGTGATTCTGTTAATTCGACACCACACCTATCACAAATTAAACCTTCATATCTTATTCTTTTATATTTACCGCATGCACACTCTAAATTCTTATTAGGTCCGAAAATTCGTTCACAAAATAAGCCATCCATTTCGGGTTTAAAAGTACGATAATTGATTGTTTCAGATTTTTGAACTTCACCAATAATTTGTCCGTTTGGTAATATACGTTGACCCCATTGTTTTATCCGTCTAGGAGAAGCTAGCTTAATTTTTATATAATCAAATTCTTTTCCAAAAAGTACCATTTTTATTAAACTTACTAAAATAGAATATTATTTATATTTGAAGTAGGTGAAAATGTCTTTGACATTGGATCATAATTTTCCATTAAATTTACTTCAATTTCACATGTTTGGTTAGAACTAAATTTCTCTAATTTATATGTACTAATATCTAATCCAATAGCTCTTAGTTCTTGTAATAAAACTTTAAATGATTCCGGAATTCCAGACGTTGGGATTATTTGTCCTTTTACAATAGCATCCAAAGTATCATTTCTACCTTGCATATCATCCGATTTTATTGTTAAAATTTCTTTCAAAGTATATGCAGCGCCAAACCCTTCTAATGCCCAAACTTCCATTTCCCCAAAACGTTGTCCGCCATGTCGCGCTTTTCCCCCTAAGGGTTGTTGCGTCACTAAAGAATATGGACCTGTTGCTCTAGCATGCATTTTGTCATCAACTAAATGAATCAGTTTTAATATATAAGCATTTCCAACCGTAATTGGATTTTCAAACTCTTTCCCGGTTCTGCCATCTATGAGTACGATTTTACCTGGACAATAAGGATTAAATAGCCAGGCTTCATTTTTTTCTAAAGAAGCTTCGCGTAATTTTTTATTAATTAAAATTCTTGAAACTTCTTGCCCATATAATTCATCAAAAGGTAAAATTTTGAAACGTCGATTTAATTTATTACCCGCTAATCCTAATAAACATTCATATAATTGTCCTACATTCATCCGGGACGGTACGCCTAATGGATTTAATAGAATATCAACAGGCGTTCCATCAGGTAAAAAAGGCATATCTTGCCTTGGTAATATACGTGAAATTATTCCTTTGTTTCCATGCCGACCTGCAATTTTATCACCAACTTGAATTTTTCGAATTTGCGCTATGAAAACTTGAATTTTTTCAAATTCAGAAGCTAATTTATTTTTTTGTCTAAAAACTATTATTCTAAGTACTCTACCAAACTCTCCATCGGGCATTCTAAATGAACTATCCCGAACACCTTTCGATTTTGCACCAAAAATTGCTCGAATTAACTTTGCTTCAGGTAATTGGTCTGAATCATCTTTCGTCATTACTTTACCTAATAGAATATCACCTGGTTTTACAAATGTTCCAATTGCGATCATTCCATCTTCAGTTAAGTTTTGAGTATGGCTAGCATTTAAATTTGGAATATTGTTAGTCGTTTGTTCACGATTATCATTAGTTGAATTTACTTTAATTTCATAACGTTCAATATGAATTGACGTAAAAATATCTTCGTAAACTAATCTTTCATTAATTAAAATAGCATCTTCAAAATTATACCCATGCCAAGGCATATATGCTACTAATATATTTTGTCCTAGAGCCAATTCTCCTCCATTCATACTCGGCCCATCAGCAAGAATCTGTCCTGATTTGACTTTTTCCCCTTTCCAAACGATTGGTCGTTGGTTGATGCATGTTTCTTGATTTGATCTTTGATATTTTTGTAAACGATATTTGAACTTTCTTCCTGATTTAGACTTTACAATAATTTTTTTTGAACTTACAAAATCAACAATTCCAGATTTACGTGCATTTATAGTTATACCAGAATCTGCTGCTATTTGATTTTCTAACCCAGTTCCAATAATTGGTCGTTGTGGGATAAGTAGCGGAACAGATTGTCGTTGCATATTTGACCCCATTAATGCCCTGTTTGCATCATCATGTTCAAAAAACGGAATTAAGGAAGCAGCCACAGACACAACCTGGACAGTTGAAATTGCTATGAAATCAATTTCAGATGGATTAACTGTTATAAAGTCTTGTTTATACCGAACAGGTATTGAGCTTTTTGTTAAATAATTTTCTTGATTCGTTGAAATGTCAGCTGGGGCAATCTTATACAGATCTTCTATATCTGCTGTCAAGTAGATTGGATTTTTTGTTTTTATTACTTTACCATTAATAACTCGCCAAAACGGTGTTTCTAAGAATCCTGAATCATTGACACGTGCACATGTTGTCAATGATGAGATTAAACCAACATTTTTTCCTTCCGGAGTTTCAATTGGACAAATTCGGCCATAATGACTGGGGTGAATATCACGTACAGAAAAACTAATACGATCTCTATCAAATCCGCCCGGTCCTAACCCACTAATTCGCCTTTTATGTGTTAAAGATGCCAATGGATTAGTTTGATCCATATATTGGGATAATTGACTTGATCCAAAAAACTCCCTTACGGTTGTTGATATAACATTTGAAGTTAGAATCAGAGGTGATTCTGCTTTATAGACTTGACTTAATATTTTTCTTGATAATCTTTGGAAGCCAATCCGAAACAACTGTTGAATAAGTTCACCAATTGATCGAACCCTTCTATTTTTTAAATGATCAATATCGTCACTAGCACCTTTAGTAATTGACATTGTTATCAGATAATCAATAATTGCAAAAATATCGTCATATATAATTGAGGAGAATTCTTGTGAAATTTTTAAATCTAATCGTTGATTTAATTTATGCCGTCCAATTTTGCCTAAACGATAATACCGAGCATCAAAAATACGTGAAAATTCTGAGATATTTTTATATGTATCATCTATATTAAAACGTAACAAAGGATTATTAGAATCAAATGATCCTGTTAAAAAAGGATTATTAAAATAGAAATAATCTGAATGCTCTAAATTTTTGGAAATTTCTAAATCTTTTAAACCCATTTCTCGCAGTAAATGAGTCACTGGTTTTTTAATTATTTTGTCAATTTGAATAACAATATCATCTTCGTATCGATTTGTGATTGGGTATTTATACATATCAATCTTTTTGTTACGCAAAAATCCGAATCTAATCCACGAACCATATTCAGGTATTAATGTTGCAGTATATAAATCTTTTCCTTCATATTTTTGTTTATAAATATCTTTCTTTTCAAAATAATCTTTGTTTTTTAAAATATCACTTCTTTTACAATTTTTAATAATTGGAAAATAAACAATCGGCTTTAACTTTTTTCTTTCTTCAAAAACAATTTTAACTTCTTTCAAAATGTTTATATTCCTGCTAATTTTAGTTTTTAAAAAACTAAAATTTCTAGTCTTATTTAACCTGGTATTGAAAATAAGAGTTGAATTGTCCTTCAAAAGTTTATAAGTTTTGTTTTTATATTGCGCAATTATAGTATTATATTTATTGATTTTTTGTTTTAATACTTGGAAATACTTTAGATCAATTTCATTGTGGGAAAGTTTGTAAAAGTTTTTAGAATTATTTAAAAACTCAATATTAGTTTGTTTTTTTAAAGTTTGTGTCAGTTTTTCAAAACTTAATATCTTTTGTTTGAGTAGAAAATTAACCCGTTTAATCTTTTTTTTATATAGAAATTGAATTTGTTTATTCTCATATTGACGAATCGAAAACGTCTGATTATTCGTTTTTACTTTTTTTCCAATAAAAAAAGTTTGTAATATTTTATACTGAATTATTTTTTTTAATAAACTATTTAATTGATGCAAAATAACTATATTCTTTTTACTTTGTTTATCAATTTCAGAGATATTATCAGTATTAATAAATTTTAATAATTTTAAAAAATTTTTACTTCGTTGGGACTTTATTTCGCTATTTAATGTTTTTGAAACAATTGTATACAGTTTAAAAAATTCAATAAAATTTAGAAATTCAGTTGTTGATTTAATATTAACTGAATTTTGTAAAAGGTTTTTAGAATTCGATATTAATGGTAAAAATTTTGGATTTCTAAGTATACCAAAAGATGTTTGGGTAAATGAGCGGACTTTATGAAAATCATTGGATAATATAATTTTATTTAATTTCCGGCGTTTTTGTTTTTTGTTTTTTTCAAAATAGACACCTGGACTTCTTATAATTTGGCTTACTATAATTCTTTCACACCCATTTATAATGAATGTAGCGCTATTTGTCATTAAAGGTAAGTTTGCTATAGATAAACGCCCTTGTCGGATAGTTGTATTAGTTTGCCTATTCCTCATCTCAATAGGCATTATAAGTTGTGCAATATAATTTGCACTATGTTTCTTTGCGTTTGATGAATTATAAATGGGTTTTACCAGTTTATATTCTTGGCCAAAAAAGATATATTCAATATTCCCGCTAAAATCTAAAATAGAGGAAAAATTATTCAGCTCATCTTTTAAACCTTCAGAAATAAACCAACAGAAACTAATTCTTTGCATTTCGATAAAATCAGGAAGAGCTGTTATATAACTCATATATTTTTCACACTTTTTTATCTGATAAAAATTTTAAATATTATAAAATTTTAAATTTTTTATAATATTTAAAATTTTTGTTAAATATAGTTAATCTTTTTCAATTCTGAAGCAATTGTTGCTTTTTTACGTGACGCCGTATTTATATGAAATACATTTTTTTTATGGCCTTTGTCGATAAGACTATATATTGCACTTACTAGTACTTCAGTTTTTTCCTTATCTTCAGGCTTTTGGGAAGTTTTATAAGATTCTAAATGTTGATAAAATGATTTTGTTAGTTTTCTAACATTACTTTTATAAAATCGATTTTCTAACCGATTTCTTTCTCCAATTCGAATCCGCTTTAACGCTGATTTGTTATTAGCCATATTAATAATTATTAATTTTTAATACAATAAATTAAGATAAACATACTATATTTACCAAAAATTTAAAAGTTATTAAACAAAAAAATTTTGACTTTTTTAGTTTTATTTAAACTCTTGTTAAGATTAAATTTTTTAGGCATTATATAGGTTTAAATACTACTAAAAATTTATATAAGAGAACATATCATTTTATCTATTTGAAAATCTTTTGAAATATCCATGGTGTTGTTGAAATATTCAAAAATAAACAGAATACTAGAGATCAAATAGAAATTACAAAATATTACTCTCATTATAATAAACTTACTTTACATAAAGAAACCAAATAGATTATGTTAGCACAAAAACAAAAACTTTCACCACTTAGCTTAAATCAAAAGATTGATTATAAAGATATTGATTTATTGAAATTATTCATTACAGAACAAGGTAAAATTTTACCACGTCGCGCAACGGGCGTAACGGTTCAACAACAACGTCAATTAGCAAAAGCGATTAAGCGAGCAAGAACGATTGCTATTTTACCGTTTGTAGCTTCAAATTCTATTTAATAATAAGTAAAAATGAAAGTTATTATATATATATGTATCTGTATAAATATAATAACTTTTATTTTAGAATATTTGTTAATATTAATTTACTTAGTAACACTATAAGGAAATGTATCATGGGTCGTAGCCAACGAAATGACAATTTTATTGACAAAACATTTACAATAGTTGCTGATATACTCTTAAAAATTCTTCCTGCAAGTAAACAAGAAAAACAAGCTTTCTTTTATTATAGAGACGGTATGTCTGCACAATCAGAAGGTGAATATGCTGAAGCTTTAGAGAATTATTATGAAGCTTTACAATTAGAAGAAGATCCTTATGATCGAAGTTATATCCTATATAATATAGGACTAATATATTCTAGTAATGGTGAGTATGTTCAAGCTTTGGAATATTACCATCAAGCTTTAGAATTAAACTTAGATCTTCCGCAAGCTTTGAATAATATTGCTGTTATTTATCATTATCAAGGTGTGAAAGCTTTGGATAAACAAAATCTCGAAATTGCAAAAGGTTTATTTGACAAAGCCGCGGAATATTGGAGACAAGCTATAAAACTAGCTCCTAATAATTATATCGAAGCTCAAAATTGGTTAAAAACAACTGGTCAGGATAATTCTGATACCCTTTACTAGTTTTTCCAAAAGTTTTAACTTATGATTATTTAATTCAAGAATTCAAGTTGTTTTGTTGTACAATGTTAGTTAATTAATAACTATTAACTTGTTATTATTATAACTAGTAAATTAAATCCTGAAAGTATATTTATTCTTAAATATTTAAAAATATGTTAACTTAAATGGTAGTTACAAATAAAGGTTACGTTACTCAAGTTATTGGTCCTGTATTAGATATTAAATTTTCAGAAGGTAATTTACCCCCGATTTATACAGCAATTTCTATTGATATTGGGAATGGTGAAAAAAATATTGTTGAAGTTCAACAATTACTTGGTGATAATAAAATTCGTGCAGTATCAATGCGTTCAACAGATGGTTTAAAACGTGGAACTGAAGCGATCGATTTAGGAACACCAATAACTGTCCCTGTTGGTGTAAAAACATTAGGTCGAATCTTTAACGTAATTGGAGAACCTGTAGATGAGCAAGGTGATGTTACATCGGATGAAACATTACCAATCCATCGTGAAGCGCCAGCATTTACGGAATTAGAAACAAAACCTTCAATCTTTGAAACTGGAATTAAAGTAGTAGATTTATTAGCTCCATATCGTCGAGGCGGTAAGATTGGGTTATTTGGTGGTGCCGGGGTTGGAAAAACAGTGTTGATTATGGAATTAATTAATAATATCGCAAAAGCACATGGTGGCGTATCCGTTTTCGGTGGTGTAGGTGAACGTACACGTGAAGGAAACGATTTATATGAAGAGATGAAAGAATCTGGTGTAATTAATGAAAAGAATTTTGAAGAATCAAAAGTAGCCTTAGTTTATGGTCAAATGAATGAACCACCAGGAGCTCGTATGCGTGTTGGTTTAACAGCTTTAACTATGGCAGAATATTTCCGTGATATTAATAAACAAGATGTATTATTATTTATTGATAATATTTTCCGGTTTACACAAGCAGGTTCTGAAGTATCTGCATTATTAGGTCGTATGCCTTCAGCTGTAGGTTATCAACCAACTTTAGCTACTGAAATGGGAGCATTACAAGAACGTATTACTTCAACTACTCAAGGTTCTATTACATCTATTCAAGCCGTATATGTACCGGCAGATGATTTAACAGATCCTGCGCCAGCAACTACATTCGCACATTTAGATGCAACAACAGTACTATCGCGTAATTTAGCCGCTAAAGGTATTTACCCAGCTGTAGATCCATTAGATTCAACTTCAACAATGTTACAACCAAGTATTGTTTCGGAAGTTCATTATGAAATTGCTGAAACAGTAAAAGAAACATTACAAAGATATAAAGAATTACAAGATATTATTGCAATTTTAGGTATTGATGAATTATCAGAAGATGACCGCTTATTAGTTGCACGAGCTCGGAAAGTAGAGCGATTCTTATCACAACCGTTTTTTGTTGCTGAAATTTTCACAGGTTCACCTGGTAAATATGTTAGTTTAAACGATACAATTAAGGGTTTCCAAATGGTCTTAACTGGTGAATTAGATGACTTACCAGAGCAAGCTTTTTACCTAGTAGGTAATATTGATGAAGCAATTGAAAAAGCACAAACTCTAAAATAAGGAGCATTAAATATGTCTATTAACATTCGTGTCCTAACTCCAACCAGAGTAATTTGTTCAACAATAGCAGATGAAGTAGTTTTACCAGGTTTAACTGGTAAAATTGGGGTATTAGAAGGACATGCATCACTAATTGCATCTTTAGATACTGGTTTATTAAGAATTAAAATCGATGAAAAGTGGACTCCTATTATTTTATGTGGAGGAGTTGTGGAAATTGATCAAAATCGTGTTACGGTTTTAGTTCTAAATGTAGAAGAACTTACAACAACATTAGGATTAAGTCAAGCTACAAAAGAAGTAGAAGAAGCAACACTAGAATTAGAAATGGCTGAAACTAGTAAAGCAAGATTAGATGCTTCAGTAAAACTAAAAAAAGCTCAAGCACGTCTAGAAGCTGTAACCTATTTATCATAAATTATTATTGAGGAATATTTTATCAAAAAAATATTCCTCAAATTTTATAAAATTCGTTTACAGATCTTGAACGACTTCTAGTATAGTAAAATTTGTTGATTAATCCTGACCAAGAATATTCTAAAATCTAAATTTATGTTAACAAACTCAGATTTTAATTTTAAAAATAATCATACTTCAATCTTAGAATTACCGTTTTCTGAACATATAGAAGAATTGCGGCAACGTTGTTTTCATATATTTTCGATTATCTTAGTCTTAACTTTTCTGTCGTTTTTTGAGGTTAAAGAATTAGTTAAATTATTAGAATTACCAGTTAGTAATGTAAAGTTTTTTCAACTATCTCCAGGAGAGTATTTCATTTCTACTGTAAAAATTTCTTTTTATACAGGACTGCTTTTTGGTAGCCCATTTGCCGTAGGACAAATTATTCTCTTTTTATTACCTGGTTTAACAGAAAAAGAAACTAAAATTATCCTACCTTTACTTTTAAGCTCTTTAGTTTTATTTGGTACAGGATTAGTTTTTTCTTATTATGTTTTAATTCCGGCTGCTTTGAATTTCTTCTTGACTTATAGTGATGAAGTTATCGAACCACTTTGGTCATTTGACCAATATTTCGAATTTATCCTTGTTCTATTTTATACAACAGGGTTATCCTTTCAAATTCCAATTATTCAAATTTTATTAGGTTTGTTAAATATTGTATCAGCTAAACAAATGGTAAAAGTATGGCGTTACGTAATATTAATCTCCACTATAATTGGAGCTATTTTAACACCTTCGACAGATCCGTTAACGCAATTATTATTTTCACTTGCAATATTATTCTTATATTTTTCAGGAATAGGTATCCTGTTTTTAATAAAAAATTTATTTATTTTACATACTTAAAAAGTATTTAATTCATGGCAACTAACAAGTTTTTTAAAAGTCTTTTATTTACTTTAACGATTGCTATAAGTCTCTTCGGTTTTTGTGTTCAAGATTCTTCTGCTTACCCAGTATTTGCACAGCAAGGTTATGCAAATCCACGAGCAGCAAACGGAAAATTAGCATGTGCCAATTGTCACTTAAACCAAAAAGCTATTGAAATTGAAGCTCCACAAGCGGTACTTCCTAACTCTATTTTTGAAGTAGAAGTAAAAGTAGGGTATGATACAACTCGTAAACAAATTGGAGCAAACGGTAAAGCAGCAGATTTAAATGTTGGAGGGATAGTAATACTACCAAAAGGGTTTAAATTAGCACCAAAAAATCAAATTCCAGACGAAGTAAAAGTAAAAAATAAAGGTGTATTTATTTCTCCTTATAGTACCGAATATGATAATATCTTAATTGTTGGACCAATTGCTGGTAAAACTCATCAAAAACTTATCTTTCCTGTTGTTGCACCAGATCCAAGCAAAAATTCGGATGTTAAATATTTGACATATCCATTATATGCTGGTGGAAACCGTGGCAGAGGACAAGTCTATCCAACTGGCGAAAAAAGTAATATAAATGCATTTGGTGCAGTGCAAGCTGGTCAGATTTCTGAGATCAAAGTTTCAGAAAAAGGCGAATCAAATATAACAATTATTAATTCAAGTGGAACGAAAATTTCACAAGACATTCCTCGTGGTTTAAAATTACTTGTAAAAGAAGGTGATTTAGTTAAAGCCGATCAACCGTTAAATATCGACCCAAATGTTGGTGGGTTTGGCCAAGAAGAAAGTGAAATTGTATTACAAAATCCATTACGAATTATTGGTTATTTAGCTTTTTGTTTCTGTGTTTTAATTACACAAATATTATTAATTTTAAAGAAAAAACAATTTGAAAAAGTACAAGCTGCTGAATTAAATTTTTAATAAAATTAAAATTTAAAGGAATGACGTATTTTAATTAGTCATTCCTTTTATTTTATTAATATAATTCGTCTTCTTGATGTACTAAAATTTTGCAATCTGATTTTGGATATGCAACACATGTTAATACAAATCCTTGGTCAATTTGGTCATCCTCTAAGAAGCTTTGCTCACTTTGATCAATTTCACCTTCAACAACTTTACCAGCACATGATGAGCAAGCACCTGATTTACATGAATAAGGTAAATCAATACCTTTTTCTTCAGCTACATCTAAAATATACTCATTATCTTGACATTCAATTGTTTGGTCAATATCGTGTTCTTCACTTACTAGTGTTACATTATAACTTGCCATATGGATAATTCCTTGATCTTAAATTTTGGATGATAAAAAGCAAAAAAATAAATTTAAAGCTTTTTACTACTATTTATTATAATACTTAAATTAAATACTAATAAAGTTTTTTAGTTAAATTTTCTAATTTAACGAAATTTTTGCTTTAAACGACTTGCTTTTCCTCTTAAATTTCGTAAATAGTACAGTTTAGCCCGGCGAACTTTTGACGATCTCAAAATTTTGATTGAATCTACCTTTGGTGAGTGTAGTAAAAAAATTCGCTCAATACCAATACCTTGTAAAACTTTACGAACAGTTATCGTAGTATTGATTGAACTATTTTTTTTAGCAATCACAGTTCCTTCATAAAACTGAATTCGTTCTCGTTCTCCTTCTATAATCTTAACTCCAATTTTAACGCTATCACCAATTTGAATATTTGGTATTTCTCTTTTTAGAAATTTATCTTGTACATTATATATAATTTCTTGAGGATTTAATTTAGACATATTATTTTACTAGAAATTTAAACACCTCGTTAACTATAACATCACATTAAAAAAAAAACAATCCATAATAAGCTTTTAATGCATCCGACTGGGTTCGAACCAGCGACGTTCCAGAGGAAAACGGATTATGAGTCCGGTGCCTTCAACCACTCGGCCACGAATGCATATTTGGAGCTGATGGGAATTGAACCCATGTCCATCTAAAAATACTTAAAGTACTCGTTCACAGGCTTAGTTCATGAATTCGAACATTTTAATTTTTGTAGTGTTATTCTAAACTATAAATAGTCAAAATTAAATTATAGTGAATGAATTCTTTTTTTATTAAAAAAGAATAGTTATTTTATGCAAATACTTCGTTACGACTAAATGTCATTATGTTATTAGCAGTTATTATAAATTTGTTTGTTTTTACGAAGAATACTAGCTTCGACCTGCATCATACCTTAAATAATTTTAAATGTCGAAACCAAAACAGCCCCTACAAATTTTGAATAAGTTATTAATAAAAACAAGAAAAACAAGCATGAAGGGAATCGAACCCCCGACTTTCAGAATCGGAATCTGATGCTCTATCCACTGAGCTACATGCTTTACAAATTCTGCCTTTAATAATAATAATATATATTATTATTAAAGATCTTGAATCTACTACTAATATTTAAAATTTAAAATATTAGTAGTAGATTTTACCGCCACCCCATTTTTCTGTAACAATTTTCGGTTGTAACATAATATGACCGGCAATTGAATATAAATCTTCATCAGTAATTGATCTCATACGTGGATAAAGATCCGCACTTTTAATACTTGGATGAACTTCTGCGATTGATTCTAATCCATCATAAGTTACTGGGTTTTTTAAATAATCAACTAAAGATTCAATATTATCACGGCGTGGTGTCGCTAAACTTAAAGCCTCTGGATCTAAACCTACATTTGGATTTGTTTTTGTTATCCCACCAAGGTGGCAAGCCCCACAAGTTGCATTAAATAATCGCTTTCCTCGTTTAACTTGTTCGGGTGTTAAAACAGTTGTTTTTCCTGAGGCATCTACAGTAACAGTACGTGTTGCTTCATCTAAATCAATAGCAATAGCACTATTTACAAATAAAGCAAAACTACTAATTAACATTAAAAACCAAAATAAAGAATATCTTTTATACATAATTTTTTAAAAATCGTTTACAAGTCTGAAACCAAGAAAATGTATAGATTAGATTTGTTAATTTCTATCTTGTTTTTTATTTTTAAATTTTGTAATATTAGATAATAAACCGCGCAATCTAATATTTTCCCAACCTGTAACAAGTAAAGAAACAATAACTAATACTTGACTAAATAATAAAATAGGATCTAAACGCCAACCATGTATAATTAAAATACAACTATATAATAACCCAATAGTTGCAAAAAATATATCTTCGTCTCTCGCAACTTCAGGTTTAACGATACGAAGTGAATATAGTAAAATTACACCAAATCCTAATAGAAACCCTAATATTATATTAGGGCCAAAACCAATATTTACCATAAAATTAGGTTTTTTTAAATTAATTAAAATCGATTAAGTAAAAGTTTATGAGCGTGTAACTCTATCACTTTTGCTAATAATAACTAGGGCAACCGCAATTAATGCAACAACAAGGCCGCCTGCAACTAAACTTGAAATAAAATTTGCTAATGAAGTTGTCATTTCTAATACCGTTTATTTACAAATAAAAATTAAAAATAGTAAAATTAACTATATTATTAATTATATCACGTTTTGGAAAAAAAAACCAATTAATATTCAGTTTAGAATGATAATTGGTACATTCAATACACTTGACAAAAAAATTAATAAATATTATTAATAATAACAAAGGGGATTTAGAGGACTTTGAACAAACTGACCAAACTGACCAAAAAGAAGAAATAGCGATGCAAAAGCTCCCGCTTCGTGGATATCAAATAACTTAAGATTAAACAACGGTGTATCTTATTATATTGATGCTCATGTCGGTTATGGGACCTCTTTTATTATTTAACGATAAAAAATTAAAATAGATATAGCTTTTATACTAATTTAAGAAATCAACTTTATGCTGCTATTTTTTAATCCTGACATAGTAAATTATTTAATAAACTATAAAAAAGACTATATCCACCTTACACTATACTACAATCTTTTTAAATAAGCAATTATAAATTCAAAATAATTTTTAACTTTAGAATTACAATAAAATTGTTATAATCTATTGTAATTAGATGAACAATTTGCTACAGTGTATGGTATAGCATATATATATAAGTCCGGATAGCTCAGTTGGTAGAGCAGAGGATTGAAAATCCTCGTGTCACCAGTTCGAATCTGGTTCTGGGCATTTAGTTTTTATCTTTATAGTTTTTAAATTTTGTAAATTCTGCTTCAAAATTCAATTTTATCATTCCAAGCGGACCATTCCTATGTTTGGCAACGATTAACTCTGTTATATTCTGTTCAAAAATACTTTCGTTATAATAGCTATCGCGGTACAACATTAAAACAAGGTCTGCATCTTGTTCTATTGAACCACTTTCTCTTAAATCTGATAAAATTGGACGTTTATTCATCCTAGTTTCTACACTTCGACTTAACTGAGAAAGAACAATAACCGGAACTTTAAATTCACGGGCAATATTTTTTAAAGCTCGCGTAATTTTTGATAATTCTTCAACTCTATTACCTGAATTTGTGTTTGGGTTTTCCATTAACTGTAAGTAATCAATAATGATTAACCCAATATGATTTTGTTCAAAAATAATTCGTTGCGTTTTCGACTTTATTTCTTGTATGGAAAGATTTGGAGTATCATCAATAAATAAAGGCAATGATGACATAAGTTTAATTGCTTGGTTTAATTTAATCCAATCATTTTCTGTTAATTGCCCATTTTTCAATTTAGTACTTGTAATTTCAATTTCATTAGATAATAAACGATAAATTAATTGTTCTTTTGACATTTCTAAGCTAAAGAATAAAACTGGGTTTTTATAAAATTTAAGAATGTTTAACGCGATGTTTAAACATACAGCTGTTTTACCCATTGAAGGACGACCTGCAACAATTATTAAATCTGAATCTTGAAATCCCTGAGTGATAGAGTCTAAATCATAAAACCCAGACGCTAATCCAGGTAAGGTTGGGTTAAGAGATTTATGTTTTAAGTCTAAAAAAACATTTGAAAATAGTTCGGCACTACTTAAGACTTCAAAGTTTTGTCGATGATTAGTTAAATTAAAAAACTGTTTTTCTAATTCTTCAAAAATAGTTTCCAAAGGTATATTTGTAATATAGCTAGAATTTATAGTTTGATAACTTAGTTGAATTAATAATCGACGGAGGAATTTATCTTGAATTAGTTTTATGTACTCCTCGAGGTAAACTAAATTAGGAACCTGATTGATTAACTCAGTGAGTACTTTGATTCCGCCAATTTTTTCTAACAACCCTTGATCTTTTAAAAAAGTTATCAAAGTTAATATATCGACTGAATTTCTCTCTTGGTATAAAAAAATTATTGCTCTATAAATTTCTTGATGATTATTAAAATAAAATGTTTCTATTGTAATTTTTCGTAACGTAGTTTCAATTGCTTCTGTACTGATTAATAGACTACTTAGAATAATTTTCTCCGCCAAAAAATTATGCGGTAAATAATTATTAATTGAAACTCGTGTTTCTTTTCTCTTTTTAAATTTTTGCATATCTTAATTATAAAAGTTATAGATTTATATTGTAAAATGTTTTAAAGTATTGTATATTTTTACGATATTATATATATATATAATATTCGTAAAAGAGCGTCCTTAGTTCAGTTGGTAGAACGCTAGTCTCCAAAATTAGATGTCGAGGGTTCAAGTCCTTCAGGGCGCGTTTCTCTTCTTGTAAGGGGTTTTTTAGTTTATTTACTAGATAGAATTAAAAAAGAAGTTTTTTATATAATTTAAACAACTTTTAAATACTGGGAAAACTAACCTATAGTACCATTAGATATACCATTAATAATGGGAAGCATTAAAGATTAGGATATTTTTAATAAAATTTGAAAATTGATTTATGGCAAAAAAAATCGTAGCGTTGATCAAATTAGCTTTACCTGCAGGTAAAGCTACTCCTGCCCCACCTGTTGGACCCGCTCTTGGCCAACATGGTGTAAACATAGCAGCTTTCTGTAAAGAATATAATGCAAAAACAGGCGATAAAACAGGTTTAATTATTCCTGTAGAAATCTCTGTTTATGAAGATAGAAGTTATACATTTATTCTTAAAACTCCTCCTGCATCAGTTTTATTAGCAGAGGCTGCTAATATTAAGAAAGGTTCATCAACTCCTAATAAAATTAATGTAGGTTCAATTACAAAAGCTCAATTAGAAGAAATTGCAAATATTAAATTACCCGATTTAAATACGAACAAAATTAACAGTGCAATGAAAATTGTTGAAGGAACCGCTAGAAATATGGGAATTTCCATTGTCGATTAATTAACAATTTACAATTATAAGCTTATTAACAAAAATTTTAAATGCGAAAAATATCACGTCGTCAAAAAGAGATTCGTGAAAAAACTCAAAACAATATTTATTCCAATTTAGACGAAGCAATTAAACTTTTGAAAGAGACTGCTACAGCTAAATTCGTTGAAACTGTTGAATTACACGCAAATCTAAATATTGACCCCAAATACGCGAATCAACAGTTACGGACAACTGTAACTTTACCGAATGGAGTTGGAAAAACAGTTCAAATTGCTGTTTTAACAAATGAAGCGAATTTTAATGAAGCTAATGATAATGGAGCAGATATAGTTGGTAATGAAGAATTGATTCAAGATATTAGTCAAGGAATTATTGATTTTGATTTACTGATAGCGACTCCAGAAATGATGCCGAAATTAGCTAAATTAGGTAGAGTATTAGGTCCTAAAGGATTGATGCCGTCTCCAAAATCTGGAACAGTAACAACTGATTTGTCTAGTACGTTATCAGATTTTAAAAAAGGTAAATTTGAATATAAAGCTGACAAAACAGGAAATATTCATGTTAGTTTTGGTAAGTCTAACTTTTCAGAACTAGAATTACTTGAAAATTTGTTAGCTTTGTATAAGTCCATTGAACAAAACAGACCATCAGGTGTAAAAGGTAAGTACTTTAAAACTATTTATATTTGTAATACAATGGGTCCTTCGATCAAATTAGATTTAGACGCATTTGTGTAATCAAAACTTATTTTTTAAAATAATAGAAATAAAATTTATGTCAGAAAAAATTGATAAAATTGTAGACGATTTAAAAACATTAACATTATTAGAAGCTTCGGAATTAATTGGTAAAATTGAAGAAACATTTGGAGTTGATGCATCAGCAGCAGCAGGTGGTACAATGGTAATGGCTGCTGGAGCAAGTGCTGCTGAAGAAGTTGAAGAAAAAACAGAATTTACTGTTATGTTAGATGAATTTCCATCAGATAAGAAAATTGCAATATTAAAAATTGTACGAAGTATAACTGGATTAGGGTTAAAAGAAGCTAAAGAATTAGTAGAATCTGCACCTAAAGCAATACAAGAAGGTATTGGTAAAGATGCTGCTGAAGATGTGAAAACACAAATTGAAGCCGTTGGTGGTAAAGTTTCTTTAACTTAAATCTTAATGGGTCACCTGGGAGTCGAACCCAGAACAAATCGGTTAAAAGCCGAGTACTCTACCATTGAGTTAGCAACCCTTACTTTATTTTAACATAAATTGACAAAAATATTAAAGTATTTATTTAAATTAAATAAGTAACACTTGGAAAAAATAATATTTTACTTTATTTTTTTTTAAGTAAAATAGATATTAACTTTATAGGTTATTTCATTGTTTGAAATTTTTAAAAACTTTATAAATTAAGGATTCTAAAAAATGGTTAATTGGCAAGTTCTAGGTCAGCTAATAGCAACAGGAGTTATCATGTTATCAGGTCCAGTTGTAATTGTATTATTAGCTTTAAAAAAAGGAAATCTTTAATAAATTTAAAATTTAGCTTTCAATTAAATATTACAGAAATTTTTAAAGGATATATATGATAACAGCTTTAACTGCTTTACTAGTTTTTCTTTCATTACTTTTAATTGTTACTGTACCAGTAGCATTAGCAACTCCAGGTGATTGGGAACAGTCAAAAGGAACGTTCAATCGCGGATTTCAAATTTGGGTGAGTCTTGTTTTAGCAATTGCAGCAGTAGATGGTATCTCATCTTCAATTTAGTATCTGTAGAAATTATAGTTTTATCTATAATTTCTACGTATATTAAAACTATTGACAGAATTATTTTTTTTTGTATATTTGTTGTGTAATAGAATTATTAAAATGAGTTAATTTGCGGGCATAGCTCAGCTGGTAGAGCGTAACCTTGCCAAGGTTAATGTCGCGCGTTCGAGTCGCGTTGCCCGCTTACTAGTTTAATATTACTAGTATTTAAAATCTTTTAAGAATGTTAAATAAAAAAATTGTAGGCCCCCATCGTCTAGAGGCCTAGGACAGCTCCCTTTCACGGAGCAGACAGGGATTCGAATTCCCTTGGGGGTATAATATAACTTTCACATTTCTATTTAGATTAAAAATAATGTGTTGTCAATTATGTTTCTAAATTAAACTTAATGGCTAAAACAAAATAACCAAAGATTAGACTCCATGTTAGTTTGTTTAAAGTCTTTTCGGCTGAATTTGGTGATCCTAACAGATTACTTTTTGTGGCAAAACTCGATAATCCGCCATTATTAGGAACACGGACAAAAATAATTAGTATTAAAAAAATATTTAACAATAACCAAAGAACTTTTAACATAGATTTTAGTATTTTTAATGTTCATTAAAAACAACTGAGTTTTATCTTAAATAGATTTATCAGTTGTTTTTAATTTATTTAATCTTCTATTTCAAAAATTTCTTTAAAAACTTTTGAAACTTTATCCCCAGAGTCAATTGATTCTAATGGATCTTTTCTTAATCGGTGTCGTAAACATAAAGTAATGATTTTTGAAATGTCTTCAATAGTAACTTCAGTACGACCGTTATATGCTGCGAAAGCTTTTGCAGCCCGATTCGTCACAATATCACCACGTAATCCATCAACATCTAGTTGGCTACATACTTCAGAAATCTTTACTCGTAGATCATAATTTAATTCTACAGAAGGTAATAATTTTTGTGCCTCGATAATTTTGTTACGTAATTCTTGTTGTTGTGTTTCATAATTTTCAACCCAAACTTCTGGTGTTTGATCAAATGACGTTCTTTCTTCAACAACTTTTACTCTTAAAATTGGATCTTTTACAGTTCGAATTTCTGCGTGCATCCCAAATCGATCTAATAATTGCGGTCGAAGCTCTCCTTCTTCCGGATTTCCAGATCCGACTAATACAAATCGGGCTGGGTGTCTAATTGAAATCCCTTCTCGTTCAACAGTGTTCCATCCAGATGCTGCTGAATCTAATAAAATATCCACTAAGTGATCATCTAATAAATTTACTTCATCTACATATAGTAAACCACGGTTCGCTTTTGCTAATAAACCAGGTTCAAAAGCCTTTACACCATCAGTCAAAGCTTTTTCAATATCAATAGTACCGCATACGCGATCTTCTGTTGCTCCTAATGGTAAATCAACCATTGGAATTTTTATTAATTCTGTCTGAAGTTCTTCATTTTTTTGGATAGCAATTTTAACTTCATTTCCCATTAAATCTAAATCTGACTTATGAGAATTAAATGGATCATCTTTTACTATTTCAATTTGTGGTAATAAATCTGCAATTGCTCGAATAGTTGTTGATTTTCCAGTTCCTCGATCACCCATAATCATAACACCGCCTATTTTCGGGTCAATTACATTTAGCTGTAAGGCTAATTTCATTTCTTCTTGACCCACAATTGCTGTAAATGGAAAAACGGGAGTCATGAACTTTTTTAAATCTTGTGGGACCATAATTTTTATTAAATATAATTTGTCGTTTTATATTGGACTTTGAATTTGAAATATTTCTATATAACTTTCAAATTAATGAACAATTTTTATCAGTAAAGTAAAACAGTATATGAGTAATTAAGATAATTACTAAAAATTGAACTAATAGTATATTATATATCAATTTAAAAATTATTTAAATTCTAAAAAGAAGTACAAACTAATCTTTAAATATATATTTCTAGTTTAAATTATAGCATAGTTTTTAAAAGTTTATGATAATTAATAAAATATAAAATTATTTTTCAGGTTATAGTATAATATTAGATACAAGCTGACAAGATTAAAGTAAAAATTACACAATATGTTAAGGTTTACTTATTAAATGATTTTATTTTAAGGATTACAAAATATGACCATTGCTATTGGACAAAACCAAGAACGTGGCTTATTTGATCTTATTGATGATTGGTTAAAAAAAGATAGATTTGTTTTTGTTGGCTGGTCAGGTTTATTATTAATCCCAACAGCGTATTTAGCTGCAGGTGGTTGGATGACTGGTACTACATTTGTAACTTCTTGGTATACTCATGGATTAGCTAGTTCTTATTTAGAAGGTTGTAACTTCTTAACAGCTGCTGTTTCTACTCCAGCAAATAGTATGGGACATTCATTATTACTATTATGGGGACCAGAAGCGCAAGGTGACTTCACTCGTTGGTGTCAAATTGGCGGCCTTTGGGCTTTTATCGCTTTACATGGTGCATTTGGATTAATTGGTTTCTGTTTGCGCCAATTTGAAATTGCTCGTTTAGTAGGTATTCGACCTTACAATGCTATCGCATTTTCAGGCCCGATCGCAGTATTTCTTTCTGTGTTTTTATTATACCCATTAGGTCAAGCAAGTTGGTTCTTTGCTCCTAGTTTTGGTGTAGCAGCGATTTTTAGATTCTTATTATTTTTACAAGGTTTCCATAATTGGACTTTAAACCCATTCCATATGATGGGAGTAGCAGGAATTTTAGGTGGCGCACTACTTTGTGCTATCCATGGTGCAACTGTAGAAAATACATTATTCGAAGATGGTGACGCAGCAAATACTTTCCGTGCATTTACACCAACACAATCAGAAGAAACATATTCAATGGTTACTGCTAACCGATTCTGGTCACAGATTTTTGGTGTTGCATTTTCTAACAAACGTTGGTTACATTTCTTTATGTTATTTGTACCCGTAACAGGTTTATGGACAAGTGCAATTGGTATTGTTGGTTTAGCATTAAACTTACGTGCATACGATTTCGTATCACAAGAATTACGTGCTGCTGAAGATCCTGAGTTTGAAACATTCTACACGAAAAATATCTTATTAAATGAAGGTATTCGTTCATGGATGGCTGCACAAGATCAACCACATGAAAACTTTGTATTCCCTGAGGAGGTATTACCACGTGGAAACGCCCTTTAATAGTAGTATAGCAGGTCGCGACATTGAATCAACAGGTTTTGCTTGGTGGAGTGGAAACGCTCGTTTAATCAATGTTTCAGGTAAATTATTAGGTGCCCATGTAGCACATGCCGGCTTAATGGTTTTTTGGGCAGGTGCAATGGTTTTATTTGAAGTATCACATTTTGTTCCAGAGAAACCATTATATGAACAAGGTTTCATTTTAATTCAACATTTAGCAACATTAGGGTACGGGATTGGACCTGGTGGTGAAATTACTACAACTGTTCCGTATTTTGCAGTTGGAGTTATACATTTAATCTCTTCAGCAGTTTTAGGCTTTGGCGGGATTTATCATTCTTTATTAGGCCCTGATACGTTAGAAGAGTCATTTCCATTTTTTGGATATGACTGGCGTGATAAAAATAAAATGACAACTATCTTAGGAATTCACCTATGCCTTTTAGGTCTTGGTTCATTTTTATTAGTTGTAAAAGCAATGTACTTAGGCGGTGTATATGACACATGGGCACCTGGTGGTGGTGATGTTCGTTTAATTACAACACCAACATTAAACCCAATCGTAATATTCGGCTATGTATTCCGTTCACCTTTTGGCGGTGATGGATGGGTAGTAGCGGTAAATAACATGGAAGATATTATCGGTGGACATATTTGGGTTGGTATTTTGTGTATTACTGGTGGTATTTGGCACATCTTTACTAAACCATTTGCTTGGGCTCGCCGTGCATTTGTTTGGTCAGGTGAAGCTTATCTTTCATATAGTTTAGCTGCCATTTCATTAATGGGTTTTACAGCTTCATTATATTCTTGGTATAATAATACAGCTTATCCAAGTGAATTATATGGTCCAACTGGTCCCGAAGCTTCTCAATCGCAAGCTTTCACATTCTTAGTACGTGACCAACGTTTAGGTGCAAATATTTCATCTGCACAAGGTCCGACAGGTTTAGGTAAATATTTAATGCGCTCACCAAGTGGCGAAATTATTTTTGGTGGTGAAACAATGCGTTTTTGGGATTTACGTGCTCCTTGGGTAGAACCATTACGTGGTCCAAATGGTTTAGATATTAATAAAATTAAAAATGATATTCAACCATGGCAAGAACGTCGTGCTGCAGAATATATGACACATGCTCCATTAGGATCATTAAATTCAGTAGGTGGTGTAGCAACAGAAATTAATTCAGTTAATTACGTATCACCGCGTTCTTGGTTATGTTGTTCGCATTTCTTCCTAGGTTTCTTCTTCTTAATCGGTCACTGGTGGCACTCTGGACGTGCTCGTGCAGCTGCTGCTGGTTTCGAAAAAGGGATTAATCGAGCGAATGAACCTGTATTATCTATGCGTCCTATTGATTAAAAATTAAACTTTTTAATTTTATTTAAATTATTTTTGTTTACAAATAAAAAATATATTAATTTGTAGACAAAAATAATTTAAATTTATAATATAATGTCATGTGCGTTATGTAAATTGTCTCGCGGAGTAGAGCAGCCTGGTAGCTCGTTGGGCTCATAACCCGAAGGTCAATGGTTCAAATCCATTCTCCGCTAGAAAATTTTATAATTTAACGGAAAAATTATTAATTTTTTATTAAAATAATACATGAACGTTAAATAATAATAAGGTTTTAAGTATGACATTAAATTTACAAACGCCATTCCCGACTTTTGGTGGAAGTACTGGAGGCTGGTTACGATCAGCCGAAGTTGAAGAAAAGTACGCAATTACTTGGACAAGTAAAAAAGAGCAAATTTTCGAAATGCCTACTGGTGGCGCAGCTATTATGCGCAACGGCGAAAATCTTTTATATTTAGCTAGAAAAGAACAATGCTTAGCGTTAGGAACTCAGCTGCGGACTTTCAAACTAAATAACTATAAAATTTATAGAATTTTTCCGAGTGGCGAAGTTCAATATTTGCATCCAAAAGATGGAGTTTTTCCAGAAAAAGTAAATCCGGGTAGGATTCCAGTAAATAGCCGGCCATTTTCAATTGGTAAAAATCCAAATCCAGTATCTATTAAATTCAGTGGAATAAATACATACGAAAGTTAATTTAGAGAAAATAAGAAAGATTAGTATAAATATACTAATCTCTATGGCGAGATGGCAGAGTTGGTCGATTGCGTCTGATTTGAAATCAGATGAATCTTTACGGATTCCGTGGGTTCGAATCCCACTCTCGCCTTATTGAAAGAACTCGATTGATTATTCTTGTTGTAAAACTTAGTTGATTAAGAACGTGCTTAGTTGTGTCTTGATATTTTACAGCAAGATCTTATGGGTAAAGTATACGATTGGTTTGAGGAAAGATTAGAAGTTCAGGCAATTGCGGATGATATTTCTAGTAAATATGTACCCCCACATGTAAATATTTTCTATTGTTTTGGTGGGATTGTTTTTACTTGTTTTTTAGTACAAGTTGCAACAGGCTTTGCAATGACATTTTATTATCGACCTAGTGTGGTAGATGCATTTGCATCGGTTGAATATATTATGACGAGTGTTAATTTTGGATGGTTAATTAGATCGATTCATCGATGGTCTGCCAGTATGATGGTAATGATGATGGTATTACATATTTTCCGCGTTTATTTAACCGGTGGATTTAAAAAACCTCGTGAATTAACTTGGGTAACCGGTGTTATTTTAGCTGTAGTAACGGTGTCATTTGGTGTAACCGGCTATTCTCTACCATGGGATCAAGTAGGATTTTGGGCTTGTAAAATTGTAACTGGTGTTCCTGCTGCTGTCCCAATTGTAGGTCCTCCATTAGTATTAATTTTACGTGGTGGTGAAAGCGTAGGGCAAAGTACATTAACGCGTTTTTATAGCGCACATACTTTTGTTTTACCTGTAGCAGCCGCTGCTCTAATTTTAACACATTTCTTAATGATACGTAAACAAGGTATTTCAGGACCACTTTAAATTTTAATAATCAATTAGAACTTATTTTTTAATTCAAGGAAACAATTATGTCAGTAATTAAAAAACCCGATTTAACAGATCCAAAACTACGAGCAAAATTAGCTAAAGGTATGGGCCACAATTATTATGGTGAACCAGCTTGGCCTAATGACTTATTATATGTTTTTCCAATTTGTATTCTAGGTACTTTTGCTTGTTGTATTGGTTTAGCAGTAATGGCACCAACACAATTAGGTGAACCAGCAGATCCTTTTAATACGCCATTAGAAATTTTACCAGAATGGTACTTTTTCCCAACATTTAATTTATTACGAGTATTACCAAATAAATTATTAGGAGTATTAGCTATGGCAGCAGTACCTGCTGGGTTAATCACAGTTCCATTTATTGAGAATGTAAATAAATTTCAAAACCCATTCCGTCGACCAATTGCAAGCTTACTTTTTATTGTAGGTTTCTTCTTTGCAGTTTGGTTTGGAATTGGTGCATGTTTACCAATTGATAAAGCAGTATCTCTAGGTTTTTGGTAAATAATTTTTTTAAAATTTTACTAATTATCCTAATTTATTTTTTTTAAGATTTAACAAAAAAATCTTAAAAAAAATTATGTTTTCCCTTGCCATAACATGTACATATTTGTTAGTATGTATATGTATTTGCAATGTCGTTGGTGGGTTCTTATTTTGTTTAAGTTACTAAAATTTTTAATAATATGATATCTATATATATATTATGTCAACTGTAGATGAGCGAATAGCTGAGAGTGGCATATTAGAGTTCTATGGGAATTTCTATGGTCAAAATCTCAAACCAGATCCCGTTATTGATTATCGGGAACTAATAATTAATAAATTTAATCAAATAACATCGGTAGGTTTCACTATTGATGAATTTCAGAAAGCAATGGTTATTCTTTGCCTAGTTCGTTTTGTAATCTACTCAATACGATACAATCCAATAACATCATTCAAAATTTGTGCAATTGGTGCGTTTTCTTGTTTCTTATGGATTCTGACGTTGAATGATCTTGTTCGTTATTATTATGACTTTTTCGGTTACTGTCGGTATCTAACGCGTATGAAAGATGAAGAATATGACTATAGACGGTTCGCCTTGATATATGCAGAAGCGCGATATGCAAGAGTTAATTGGCAAGAGTGGACTGGGGAAAGATCCATTTATCATTTTGAATGGACACGTCCTTTATTCAATTTAGTACCAGCACGCTTTCATCATATAACCGAACCAATATATGAATACGTGAAAACAGATCTATTTAAAGTAATTAAAAAGTTCTATAAATCGCAGATTAGACGCCAGGCACTTTTCTTATTTTACGTGTTTGTAGTACGGGTCGGGAAGAAGTACTGTCCCTATCACGTTCGTTGGCACACTGCGTTCCTGGTTTTGCACGGGATACTGGTTGGCCCAGTATACGCGAGCTGTCATCGAGCACGTGCTCTTATGATTTATAAGTTGATTCCGCAAAACCGTTGGCACGACGTAGTAAATGTTAGATATTATTTAGGGGCTATTGCGTTTGTTCATATAAGTTTTGTATGTTATGCAGCATTACACGCGGTATTTTCACAATACTTTTATATACCTTTTATAGTTCAGAATGTTGAGCTACACGTAGGTGATCGTCCAAAACAGAGTATTTACAGTGGAGGTTATACTTCTTGGCAAGATGCTTTTACATTTTATGATCTTGACTTTAAAGAATCGATGCGGTTATGGTGGGGATTTTTAGGGCGAGGAACAAGAAAACAACGAGAACAAAGGAAAAAGAAGAAGAGAAGAAGAGGTAAAGGCAAAGATTAATTATTTATAGATTTTTAGGAATAAAAATTCTAGTTTTTATTCCTAAAAATCTATAAATAATTAAATAAATACGAAATTAAGAATATTTAAAGTGAAGAACCTAGACCAGAATATGAACCATAAATAAATAAACTTAGCATTGTAATCACTGCTAAACCACCCACTAAACCTACTAGCCATAAAGGAATTCTACCTGTATTAGCCATATAAAAACTCCTATCTATAATTATTAATTGAAGAAATAACTTGAAAATAATACAGCTAGAACAAAAATTAGTAGAAGTCCCCAATATAGAGAAGTTCTATTTAGTTCTACTGCTTGTTTATTAGGATTTGGACCAGTCATAAAATTTACCTCTTATCTGTATTTTAAATTTATCTTTGAATAAATTGCATAGCTGTAATTCCACCTAAGAAGAATACTGTTGGAACAGCTAATCCATGAATTGCAAGCCAACGGAAAGTAAAAATTGGATAAGCTACAGGTTGATTAATATTTTTTGTCATAAAATTTACCTCTTATAAGCCTTTAGTTAAATCTTCTAATTCTTGTTTTGCACTGAAACGATCGTTTACTAATGGTACTTGTTGACGATCTTGTGTAAAGTATTCATTTGGTCTTGGTGTTCCAAAAACATCATAAGCTAGACCTGTACTAATAAATAACCACCCAGATACGAATAGAGATGGAATAGTAATACTATGAATAATCCAATAACGTACACTTGTAATAATATCCGAAAACGGACGTTCACCTGTTGATCCACCAGACATAAGGTTATATTCTCCTGTAAAAAAATGATTGTTACTCGTTCAAAAACTTAACCAAAAGCGGGCAGGGGGAATCGAACCCCCATCATTAGCTTGGAAGGCTAAGGTTTTACCACTAAACTATGCCCGCATATACTGTGATTATAAGATTATGTGAGCATAAAAAGCAATAAAATATTACAAATTTTCTAATTTCAAGTCTAAGAACTTAGCTAAATCAGCAGCGTTTTCTTCTAAATTGGAAATCGTACTTGGTTGTTCGACTGGAGTTAACGGAATTTTTCTTTCATCTTTTAAACATAAATAGATAATTCGTTTTGGATTTAACCCTTCAGAAATTTTAATTCCAATGGCCCGTATGTTATTTAAAGGGTAAGTTAAGAGTATTTCTCGGTTTTTTCCGGGAAAACCTCTCCGGACAATTTTAACAAGGTTTTCTAGTTTATTGTACTCATTATACCCGCTGCCAATATCCCATATTACTGTCAATAATGTATATATACTTATTGATAAACTTAAAGTTCCATAAAACATCATTACAATACCTTGTGGGATAAAAACTAATTCACTTGTATTAGTAAAAGGCAGTAAATTAAGTTTAAGATAACTTGAGAGTCCTGCTAATAGAAAACTAAACCCTCCAATAAAAAGAAAAAGAGTCCAAAAATAATTACTGAAACGTCTAGATCCAATAATATAATCTTGACGAATATCTTTATTCATTTTTTGCGTTTTAAATAGAAATTAAATTAATTTGATTGATTTCAATCCTAAAAATAAACCTGACGCCATTGTAAAACAAAACCCTAACAATAAGAAATAATCAATAGTAACTGCCATAATATCTTTTTAATTATAAAAATTAAGTTTATAAAAATTTAAATATGTATTAATATATATTATATATTAATCTATATTTAAATTTTGATTAGTAAAAAATTTGATCGATTTTTGAACATTTTAGACTAATTAAAAATTTTACTACTAATTTTATTGAAACTTAAGTTAAACTTATGGCTAACTTTATTAAACCGTATAATGATGATCCATTTGTAGGACATTTAGCAACTCCTATAACATCATCAGCTATAACACGAGCTATATTAAAAAATTTACCAGCATATCGAGTTGGATTAACACCTTTATTACGAGGGCTAGAAATTGGTTTAGCGCATGGTTATTTTTTAATAGGTCCATTTGTTAAATTAGGCCCACTACGTAATTCTGATATTGCACTAATTGCTGGTTTTCTTTCAACAATTGGTTTAATTCTTATTTTAACATTAGGCTTAACTATTTATGGGATAGCCGCATTTGGACAAGAAAAAACAATTGATTCCGTACCGTCATTAGAATTACAAACAAAAAAAGCTTGGGATCAATTTAAAGGAGGATTTTTTGTAGGTGCCTGTGGTAGTGCAGGATTTGCGTTTGTTTGTCTTTCAAGCATTCCAAACTTTTAATTCAATTTAAGTCTTTACGTTAGACGTATAAATCGGTTATAGGCCTAACCGATTTATTATATAAAAAGTTATAAACACGAAATAAAAAATTAAATAACAAAACATGAATACAGCAGCTATCAATTTACAAGAAGAATATGCTAAAACAGAAATAGCAAAAATTTTAAATTTATTAGATGAGGAATTAGTTGGATTAGCGCCAGTAAAATCACGAATTCGTGAGATTGCTGCTTTATTATTAATCGATAAATTACGAAAAAATTTAGGAATTACAGCTGGTAGTCCCGGGTTACATATGTCATTTACAGGTAGCCCTGGAACTGGAAAAACAACTGTAGGTTTAAAAATGTCGGATATTTTATTTCAATTAGGTTATATTCAGAAAGGACATTTACTTACAGTAACCCGGGATGACTTAGTTGGTCAATATATCGGACACACAGCTCCTAAAACTAAAGAAGTTTTAAAAAAAGCAATGGGTGGTGTATTGTTTATTGATGAAGCTTATTACTTATATAAACCTGATAATGAACGTGATTATGGTTCAGAGGCTATTGAAATTTTATTACAAGTAATGGAAAATCAACGGGAAGATTTGGTTGTAATTTTAGCTGGTTATAAAGAACCAATGGATAAGTTCTATGAATCAAACCCGGGTTTATCTTCACGAATTGCCAATCATATTGACTTTCCTGATTATACAGTAGATGAATTATTAAAAATTTCAAAAATAATGCTAGAAGAGCAACAGTATCAATTAACGGCTGAGGCAGAAAAAGCGTTAATAGAATATATTACAATTCGAAAAGATCGCCCATTATTTGCAAATGCACGAAGTGTTAAAAATGCTTTAGATCGAGCAAGAATGCGTCAAGCAAATAGAATTTTTGATAGCCGTGGGCAAATATTAACAAAGAAAGAGCTTGTTAATATCGAAGCAGAAGATATTTTACAAAGTACAATTTTTGACTAAATAGAAATAAATTAAAAATTTTATTATTAATAAAATAAGTATATGAGCTTATTAATTGTTGGTGGAACTGGTACATTGGGTCGCCAGATTGTATTACAAGCATTAACCAAAGGCTATCAAGTTAGATGTCTTGTTCGAAGTTTACGTAAAGCTGCTTTTTTAAAAGAATGGGGGGCAGAATTAGTTTATGGTGACTTAACGTCACCAAAAACAATTCCACCTTGTTTATGTGGAATAACAGCTGTTATTGATGCATCAACAAGTCGTCCTTATGATTTAGCAAGTATTAAACAAGTTGATTGGGATGGAAAAATAGCATTAGTTGAAGCATGTCAAACTGCAAATATTCGACGTTTCATTTTTTGTTCAGCCTTAAATCTTGAACAATTTTCTAATATTCCATTGATGGAAATGAAACAAGGAATTGAAATTAAATTAAAAGAGTCAAAAATTCCATACACAATTTTTCGTTTAAGTGGATTTTATCAAGGTTTGATAGAACAATATGCTATCCCAATTTTAGAAGATCTTCCAATTTGGATAACAAACGAAAATACGAGTGTTTCGTATATGGATACACAAGATATTGCTAAATTTTGCTTACGAGCTTTACAATTACCGAAAACCATAAATAAAACTTTTCTATTAGGGGGACCTAAAGGTTGGCTATCCTCAGAAATTATTAAGTTATGTGAACAATTAGCTGGACAATCTGCTCAAGTTAAACAAATTCCACTCTTTATTTTAAAATTATCAAGTAATTTTTTAGGTTTTTTCGAATGGGGTCAAAATATTAGTGATCGCTTAGCTTTTATAGAAATTTTAAATGTTGAAAATGATTTTTCAAAATCAAGTGTTGATTTATATAAAATATTTAAAATTGATCCCGTTGAAATTGTCCAATTAGATGATTATTTTTTAGAATATTTCATCCGATTATTAAAACGATTACGAGATATAAATTTCGAAGATGTTCAAAAACAGAAAAATCTTATTATATAATTTGCTTTAGGTATTAATGAATTATAGCAATTTTATTGTTAAACTATTAAAAAGACCAAAACAGAGTTTAGTAAAAAAAAATATTCTGTTAACCAAATTAGATGTTCAATTCCCCTCTATTAGAAATAAAACTGATCTAAATATGATTTCTCTATTTATTTGGGGAGATTTAGGTAATGATATTATAAAGTATTATAAGATAAATGACTATATTCTAGTTGAAGGATTTATTTCTCTTAATAGAGAAAAATTAACTAATAATCAACAAATTAAAATTTCGGTATTTAAAATTTATCCACTTAATAGAGATAAAATTCGAATAAACCCAGCTTTATAAGTAAAATATTTTTATTAAATGTTTAATAGAAATATTTTACTGCAATAAAATATTCAGATTCAGAATATTTTAGTATAATTAATAATATTAGATATAATTTCTAGGAAAAATTTAATGTTAACTCTAAAAATTTTAGTTTATACAACTGTTATCTTCTTTGTTTCTTTATTTATCTTTGGATTTTTATCAAGCGATCCTTCACGAAACCCAAATCGAAAAGATCTTGAATAATCAAAATATTTGATTATTTAATCCATTTAAATTTAATTTAAAATAGCTAGATTCTTATTCATTGGCTATTTTAAATTAAAATTTTTTTTATTCTGACTTACATTCTTATATAATTAAGAATAAGTTTTTTGATGAAATTTTTTACTAAAAATAGTCTTAATTTATTTTATTGTTTAATGAAATCCTTTAATTTAATAAATATTTTTCTTTTTGTTTTAATAACTTTAACTCCAAAACAAGCTTTAGCTGATATTGGTGGTTTAACTAAATGTAGCGAATCTCCTGCTTTTGAAAAACGTTTAAAAGCGAGCGTTAAAAAATTAGAGCAACGTATCAGTAAATACGAAGAGGGTACACCTCCTGCATTAGCCTTACAACAACAGGTTGAACGAACAAAAGCTCGTTTTGATAAATATAGTCGTTCTGAATTATTATGCGGAGCGGATGGATTACCTCATTTAATTGCTGATGGGCGGTGGAGTCACGCGGCCGAATTTATTTTACCAGGTTTTGGGTTTATTTATATTTCTGGTTGGATCGGTTGGGTTGGACGTAAATATGTAAGAGCTGTTAGCACAACGAAGAACCCAACAGAGAATGAAATTATTATTAATGTTCCTCTAGCGTTAAAAATAATGACAACAGGGTATATTTGGCCAATTTCAGCTTGGCAAGAATTGATTAGTGGTGATTTAGTAGCATCAAACGAAAATATTACCGTTTCTCCTCGTTAACTTTTAATAATACCTAATTAGAATAAAATTTTATATGGATAATTTTCAAAAATATTTATCAACAGCACCCGTTCTTTTAACTTTATGGATGACTTTTACAGCCGGGTTTATTATTGAAATAAATAGATTCTTTCCTGATATGCTTGGTTTATATTTTTAGTAATTTCAGATAACGAATAATATTATTAAAAAATTAACCAATCAAATTTTTTAGTAATATTTTGAAAAAATAACTATAATTAAATATCGAAAACTCATATGTAACCAGTATGTAATTATATACATGTGTTAGTTTTTTATGAGAGTTTCATACATTTTCGTCTCCCTAAAGGAGAAACTCAATGGCAATAAGCTCAACTGAGCGTCGAACAAAAAATGTGCAAGTTTTTGTAGAGAAAGACGCAGTCGAAACTAGTTTCGAAAAATGGGCACAACCAGGACATTTTTCACGAACTTTAGCTAAAGGACCAAAAACAACAACTTGGATTTGGAATTTACACGCTGATGCTCATGATTTTGATAGTCAAACAAGCTCATTAGAAGAAGTTTCTCGTAAAATTTTTAGTGCACATTTTGGTCAATTAGCAATAATTTTTCTATGGATAAGCGGTATGCATTTCCACGGAGCTTATTTTTCTAATTATTCTGCATGGCTAACCGATCCGATCGGTATCAAGCAAAGTTCTCAAGTAGTTTGGCCAATTGTTGGTCAAGAAGTTTTAAATGCTGACGTTGGAGGAAATTTCCAAGGTATTCAGACAACTTCAGGCTGGTTCCAAATGTGGAGAGCAGAAGGTATTACTAGTGAAGTAGAATTATATTGGATTGCTATTGGTGGTTTAGCGATGTCTGCAATTATGCTATTCGCAGGCTGGTTTCACTATCATAAAGCAGCACCAAAATTAGAATGGTTTCAAAATGCGGAATCAATGATGAATCATCATTTAGCTGGTTTATTAGGTTTAGGGTGTTTATCTTGGTCAGGTCATCAAATTCACATCGCTTTACCGATTAACAAGTTATTAGATGCGGGTGTTGCCCCACAAGAAATTCCATTACCACATGAATTTTTAATAAATCGAGAATTGATGTCTCAATTATACCCAAGCTTTTCAAAAGGGTTAGTACCATTTTTTAGTGGTCAATGGGGTGAATATTCAGACTTTTTAACATTTAAAGGTGGGTTAAATCCAATCACAGGTGGGTTATGGTTAAGTGATATTGCACATCACCATTTAGCTTTATCAGTATTATTTATTATTGCAGGTCATATGTACCGCACAAATTGGGGTATTGGGCATAGCATGAAAGAAATTTTAGAAGCTCACAAAGGACCTTTTACAGGCGAAGGTCATAAAGGACTATATGAAATTTTAACAACATCATGGCATGCTCAATTAGCTATCAATTTAGCAATGGTAGGCTCTTTAAGTATAATTGTCGCCCATCATATGTATGCAATGCCGCCTTATCCTTACATTGCAACAGATTATGCAACACAATTATCATTATTTACACATCATATGTGGATTGGTGGGTTTTGTGTGGTAGGTGGAGCTGCTCACGGAGCTATTTTTATGGTTCGTGACTATACTCCAGCCAATAATTATAATAACCTACTAGATCGTGTTTTACGTCACCGCGATGCGATTATTTCTCATTTAAATTGGGTTTGCATTTTCTTAGGTTGTCATGCTTTTGGTTTCTACATCCATAATGATACAATGCGAGCATTAGGGAGACCACAAGATATGTTCTCAGACAAAGCAATTCAATTGCAGCCAATATTTGCACAATGGATTCAAAACATTCACTTGTTAGCACCAGGAACAACTGCTCCAAATGCTTTAGCAACGACAAGTTATGCTTTCGGTGGAGATGTAGTAGGAATTGGTGGAAAAATTGCAATGATGCCTATCAAATTAGGTACAGCAGATTTCATGGTTCACCATATCCATGCTTTTACAATTCATGTTACAGTTTTAATCCTTTTAAAAGGTGTTTTATATGCACGTAGCTCTAAATTAATACCAGATAAAGCAAATTTAGGATTCAGATTCCCATGTGATGGACCTGGTCGAGGCGGTACTTGTCAAAGTTCTAGTTGGGATCACGTCTTTTTAGGCTTATTCTGGATGTATAACTCTATTTCAGTTGTAATATTCCACTTTAGCTGGAAAATGCAGTCAGATGTTTGGGGTACTATTAGTCCAGATGGAGCAATATCACATATAACGGGTGGAAACTTTGGTCAAAGTGCAATTACAATTAATGGTTGGTTACGTGATTTCTTATGGTCACAAGCATCACAAGTAATTCAATCTTATGGCTCTGCATTGTCAGCATATGGTTTAATTTTCTTAGGAGCACATTTCATTTGGGCATTTAGTTTAATGTTCTTATTTAGTGGTCGCGGCTATTGGCAAGAATTAATTGAATCAATTGTTTGGGCTCATAATAAATTAAATTTTGCTCCAGCAATTCAACCACGCGCTTTAAGTATTACACAAGGTCGTGCTGTAGGACTAGCGCATTATTTATTAGGTGGAATTGGAACAACGTGGTCATTCTTCCTTGCTCGTTCAATTTCAATTAGTTAATCTATAAGACTTTAATTAAGAATAAATTTCTATTTACAACTATAAATAATATAAATAAGCATCTGAAAGTTATGGCAACTAAATTTCCAAAATTTAGCCAAGCTCTTGCGCAAGATCCAGCAACACGCCGAATTTGGTATGGAATAGCTACTGCTCATGATCTAGAAGCTCATGATGGTATGACAGAAGAGAATTTATACCAAAAAATCTTCGCATCTCATTTTGGGCATCTAGCTATTATTTTCTTGTGGACTGCAGGAAATTTATTTCATGTTGCATGGCAAGGTAACTTTGAAAAATGGGTACAAAATCCATTAAAAGTACGCCCAATTGCCCATTCAATCTGGGATCCACATTTTGGTGAATCAGCGTTAAAAGCATTTAGTAAAGGAAATACATATCCAGTAAATATAGCTTTTTCAGGCGTATATCAGTGGTGGTATACGATCGGATTTAGAACAAATCAGGAATTATTTAAAAGTTCAATTGGCTTAATAATTCTTTCGGCTACGCTATTATTTGCAAGTTGGTTACATTTACAACCAAAATTTCGACCAAGTTTATCTTGGTTTAAGAATAATGAATCACGATTAAATCATCATTTATCCGGTTTATTAGGAGTAAGCTCATTAGCTTGGACAGGACATATAGTTCACGTTGCTATTCCAGCGTCTCGAGGTCAACATGTTGGTTGGGATAATTTTTTAACAACTCCTCCGCATCCGGCTGGTTTAACTCCGTTTTTTACAGGTAATTGGACTGTTTATGCTGAAAATCCAGATACAGTTAACCATGTTTATGGAACAAGTGAAGGTGCGGGAACAGCTATTTTAACATTTTTAGGTGGTTTTCACCCTCAAACGCAATCATTATGGTTAACAGATATCGCACATCATCAATTAGCCATCGCTGTAGTCTTTATTATTGCGGGTCACATGTATCGAACAAACTTTGGTATTGGTCATAATATGAAAGAAATATTGGATGCACACCGACCACCAGGAGGAAGATTAGGTGCTGGTCATGTTGGGTTATTTGAAACTATAACAAATTCATTACATATGCAATTAGGGCTAGCTTTAGCAAGTTTAGGTGTTGCAACATCATTAACAGCTCAACATATGTATGCTTTAACTCCATACGCCTTTTTATCAAAAGATTTTACTACCGAAGCTGCTTTGTATACTCATCATCAATACATTGCCGGATTCTTAATGGTTGGTGCTTTTGCGCATGGCGCTATTTTCTTTGTTCGTGATTATGATCCAGAATTAAATAAGAATAATGTTTTAGCTCGTATGTTAGAACATAAAGAGGCTATCATATCTCATTTAAGTTGGGTTTCTTTGTTTTTAGGTTTCCATACTTTAGGGTTATATATTCATAACGACACGGTAGTAGCGTTTGGGCAACCAGAAAAACAAATCTTGTTTGAACCGTTATTTGCAGAATATATTCAAGCTGCATCTGGAAAAGCAGTATATCAATTTAATGTACTTCTATCTTCGTCAACTAATCCAGCTACAATTGCCGGTAATCAAGTCTGGCTGCCAGGTTGGTTGGAAGCAATTAATAGTAATAAAAATGATCTATTCCTAAAAATTGGACCTGGTGATTTCTTAGTTCACCACGCGATTGCCTTAGGTTTACATGTAACTGCGTTAATTTTAGTAAAAGGGGCCCTAGATGCTCGTGGATCTAAGTTGATGCCAGATAAAAAAGATTTTGGCTATAGTTTTCCTTGTGACGGTCCTGGTCGTGGTGGTACTTGTGATATCTCAGCTTGGGACGCTTTCTATTTAGCAATGTTTTGGATGCTAAATACAATAGGTTGGACAACATTCTATTGGCATTGGAAACATATGACAATTTGGGGTGGTAATCCAGGGCAATTTGATGAATCGTCAAATTACATTATGGGTTGGTTACGTGATTATTTATGGTTAAATTCGTCGCCATTGATTAATGGTTATAATCCTTTTGGGATGAATAATTTATCAGTTTGGGCTTGGATGTTCTTATTTGGTCATTTAATTTGGGCTACTGGGTTTATGTTCTTAATCTCTTGGCGTGGTTATTGGCAAGAATTAATTGAAACTCTAGTATGGGCACATGAAAGAACTCCATTAGCAAACTTAATTCGTTGGCGAGATAAACCTGTTGCTCTTTCAATTGTACAAGCCCGCTTAGTGGGGTTAGTTCATTTTTCAGTTGGATATATTTTAACATACGCAGCATTTGTTATTGCTTCAACATCAGGTAAATATGCCTAAAAAATTGAGATACATAGTTCAATTTCTTCAAAAATTTGGCAT